>ENA-UERG01000025-UERG01000025.1-human-gut-metagenome-genome-assembly--contig:-NODE-25-length-120682-cov-18.899440_pt1 | contig 120682 bp, 91 predicted proteins | sample MGYA00242954_ERZ507954 | MGnify/ENA primary metagenome ERZ507954 (study PRJEB26167, sample SAMN06115478) | human gut metagenome | host: Homo sapiens | place: China:Sichuan | collected 2015-01-21...
CGAAAGGAGTCGAATTTACCTCGTTATACCGAAAAATAAGCAGAAAACACAGAAAAAATCGTCGTTTCGGCAAGCGAAATAAGCATTTTTATCGGGAATATTTTAAAAAAATACGCCGTCATTCAAAAAGAAACACGGCAAAAACAACAAAAACGGACGAGACGCTCCCTCGTCCGTCATTTTATTCCGTTTTGTATCAGTATCTTTTTTCCCAGGTTTTCGGCACAAGAAGCAAAAATACGGGGAAAATTTCCAGTCGCCCTATCAGCATCACCAGCGAAAGATACACCTTCGAAAAAGCGCTCAGCGCCGCAAAACTTCCCGTCGGCGGAATCAGCTTCGAAAGTCCGGGCCCAACGTTATTGAAGCAAGTCAGAAACGCCGTAACCGACGTGGTAAAATCGCACGCGGCATCGAAAGAAAGCACCAGGCAGGAAATAATCGCCAGCGCCACGGCAACGAAGAAGAAATTCTTCACTTCCGAAACCACGTTTTCCGAAAGCGGTTTTCCGTTCATTTTCATCGTATATACCGCGTTCGGACGAAGAAATTTCGCCGTATCGCGGCAGCTCGATTTCAACAAAATCAACACGCGCGAAGCTTTCAGCCCGCCTCCCGTCGAACCCGCCATGCTTCCTACAATCATCACAAGCATAATCAGGCATTGCGAAAGATTCGACCATTGCCCGTAATCGGTTATAACAAACCCTGTCGTCGAAGAAGTGGATATCACGGTAAACGAGGAATAATGTAGCGCCGTAAAGAAATTTTTGCCGTATTCCGCCACACGGAAGGTGTTATCCAGCGTGATTATCAGAATACAGGAAAGAATGAAAAGCACGTAAAAACGCAGTTCTTCGTCTTTCAGCACAGATTTCACGTTGCCGATCAACAAAAGATAATACAGCGAAAAATTCACGGAGAAAATAAACATAAACACGGTAATCACGATATCCGCGTAAACGCTTCCGTATTCCGCCACGCTCGCCGCCGTAGAAGTAAAACCGCCCGTGCCCGCCGTAGACATCGATAAAATCACGCTGTCGTACACGGGAATACCGCCGCAAATCAGAAATACGAATTCCGCAATCGTCAGCACGAAATACAAAAGATACAGAATCATCGCCGTGCGTCGGATTTTACTCACCAACTTTCCCGCCTGCGGTCCCGGCGATTCGAATTTCATCAACTGAAATCCGTCTCCTCCCCGCGTAGGCAGAACGGCAAGCATAAATACAAGAATCCCCATGCCGCCCAACCAGTGCGTAAACGCGCGCCAGAAGTGAATGCTCTTCGGCAAATCGAAATCCGTCAGAATCGTCGCGCCCGTCGTGGTAAAACCGGAAGCGGTCTCGAAAAAGCTGTCCGCGAACGATGGAATATACCCGCCGATCACCGCGGGCAACGCACCGAACAGCGAAATCAACAGCCAGCAAAGTCCCACAATCACCAACGCTTCCCTGTGGCGGATTTTTCTCGCCCCGCGCGAAAAAAACAGCATAACGCCGCCAAGAAGCGCCGAAGCTCCGCATGCCGTCAGAAAACCGGGCAACGCCGCGTATTCTTTATAAATCAATGATACTGCTACGGGAAAGAGATAAAACGTCGCCGAAAACGCAAGTATTTTACCCAACCCGTTCAGTACGGAACGATATTTCATAACGCCTCACCGTTCACGCTTCTTTCCCTTTTTAAAATCAGGCGAAAAAAAGAAAAATTTTTCATCTCAGTACGTCGTCCAGCGAGGAAACAAGTTCCTGCGTGGTAACCAGAATCACAAGGTCGTTGCCTTTCAGCACCGTACCGCCGTTCGGCACCACAAGATTTTTTCCGCGAATAACGGCGGCAATCAGCACGCCGGCTTTCAAAGAAATGTCTTTCAGCGCTTTGCCCGCAAATTCCGGGTTATCGTGAACCGCAAATTCCAGCGCTTCCGCCTCGTCGTCCGCGATTTTATACAGCGAAAGAATCCCGCTGCCTTCGGGCACCGCAATCGAACGCACGTATTTCGAAATTTCCTGCGCCACCACGTGGTACGGCGAAATAATCCCTTCAAGGTCGATGCAATCGAAAAGCGCCTCGTAACGGTCGTTCGTCGTAACCGTAATCACCTTCGGCACGCCCTTGCTTTTGGCGTACAAAGAAGTCATCACGTTGTTTTCGTCGTAATCCGAAACCGCCGCAAACGCGTCGGCGTCGTCGATTCCCTCCGTTTCCAGCACTTCCGGGTCGTTGAAATCGGCGCACACCAGCGTTGTCGTTCCCAGCGTGTTTTTCAGCTGTTCGCATTTCTCGCGGTTCGGCGAAATGATTTTCACGATAAATCCGTTCTTTTCCAGCTGCTCGGCAAGATAGTACGTCTTTTTGTTCGCGCCGAGAATCATCACATACTGCCCTTTACGTTTCAGCATGCCGTACGAGTGCAGAAAATCGCTGATGTCGTAATGCTTTCCGCATACGTTCACCACGTCCTTTTCGCACAGAATCGTATCGCCTTTCGGCACGAACGTACGCCCGTTTCTCGATACGGTCGCAATCAGTATACTGTATTTCTTATCGCGCGAAATCACTTCGGAAAGTTTCTTTCCGCATAAAGCGCAACCCGCCGGCAGCGTCATCTCCACGATTTCCGCCTTGCCTTCGCCGAACGAATACACCTGCTCCGCAGAAGGAAACCGCAGTATTCTTCCCACTTCTTCCGCCAGTGCCCGTTCCGGGTTCACCAGCCTGTCCACGCCGAGTTTTTCGCGCATGAAATCTATCTGTTTGCTGTATGCGGGGTCGCGCACGCGCGCCACGGCATACTTTGCTCCCAAAGATTTGGCAATCATGCAACAAAGCACGTTCTGTTCATCGGAAGGCGTTACCGCCACAATCATTCCCGCCGTCGCCGCGCCCGCCTCTTTCAGATCTTCCGCAATGCACCCGTTTCCGCAGATACCGTTCACGTCGTACGTTTCCACGGCGGAACGCACTTTGTCCTCGTTCGTATCCAGCACGGTAACGTCGCGTTCCTCGTCCGTAAGGCAGCGCAATATATTCCTTCCAACTTTTCCAAGCCCGACTATTATTATATTCATAGCGTTTCCGTTTCGCTTTTTGGGCGGCTCAATAAAAAGTCGCCAGTTGTTCCGCGGGCGGGTCGCATTTTTTAATTTCTTCCGCCGTCAGCACCGGACCTTTCCCCTTGTAAACCGTATGTTTTTCGTATACGATTTTCGCCGTAACTTCCGCCCAGTCCCTCGTTTTCAGCGCAACGGGCGTTTTCAGCACGCAGGCAAGCCCGCTGTACTGAATATCCGCTTCGCAGCACGTCATGATGTGCCTGCCAATCACTATGCTGTTCGCGGGCAACCGCTTATCGCTCACGACAAGCCCTTTGAACCGCACGGTTTTGCCGATATACGCGTCCATATTCTCGGAAAGGTCGCGATAAAAAAGCGCGTAATCCCTGTCCGCTATCTCAATCACGGGCGCGTTCATATCGTACGGCATCGGGTCCACCGTATCGTCGTATTCCGCCTTGCCGTTCGCATGCTCGTATACGATATCCGCCTGCCGCGTAACCGCCCGCACGATTTTATGCAGTTCGTCTCTCAACGTACCGTCGTCGTTATCGGGAAATCGGTTGAAAACTGCCATCTGCGTGTTTTTCAGTTTATCGAACGTCAGTTGCCGCATGTTCGCGTTATAACTCACAAACGTAGACGAATCGAAAAACGCCATCACCTGCGTTAAAAACCACCCTTCGGGCATCGCTTCGAACAGCGTATCGATCGTCCACATGCCGTTATATTCCACCATCACGCGGTCGCTGTCCGATTCCAGCTGCCATTTCGTCAGATTATCAACCGTCATTTCCTCTTTGGAAACGATTTTCATCGTAACGTCTTTCACGGCAAACTTCGAAGGGACGTATTCTTCCTCGCCCTCTTCGGTAATCAGCAAAAGAGTCTTTTCTCCCGCATAAAACCGCTTGTCCTCAAGCGTTTCCTGAATAAATTTCGTTTTTCCGGATTCAAGAAAACCCATAAAAAGATATACGGGAGTTTCCTCTGGCAATTTCTTCATATTATCTCCGTATTTTTACAAATCGTTGCAACCGAGCGAAGCTTTACGCTTTGAACAACTCTTTCAGCGCGTCCTCGTTCAGTTTGCAGCCGATAACGCACAGTCTGCCCGTCGCGCCGGCAGCCCCCGTACGCACGTCCGGTTCGCAGGGAACGTAATCGAAGTGCCACCAATGTTCTCCGCCGTCCACAATGCCTTTCGCACGCAGCACCGTACCGTATTTTTCCTCGTTCTGCAACGCCTGCAACGCGTTTTTAAGCTCTTCTCCGGTAAACTTATGCGCCGTTTCCAAGCCCCACGAAGTAAACACTTCGTCTGCATGGTGGTGATGGTGATGCTCATGCTCGTGCTCGTGGTCATGGCAGCAGCAATCATCGTCATCGTCGTGGTGGTGATGCTCATGCTCATGCTCGTGTTCGTGGTCGTGGCAGCAGCAATCGTCGTCATCGTCGTCATCGTGGTGATGATGCTCGTGTTCGTGGTCATGACAGCAGCAATCGTCGTCATCGTCGTCATCGTGGTGTTGATGCTCGTGTTCATATTCCTCGGCAAGTTTTTTCAGCTCGGCATCAAGACTGTCTTTCTTTTCCATCGCGGCAAGAATCGTCTTTCCGTCCAGCTTGTCCCACTCCGCGGTAACGTAATTCGCGTCCGGGTTCACCGCCTTCAGCGCTTCGATACATGCATGCAGCTTTTCCTCGGACATTCCCGTCGTATGCGAAAGCACCACGCAGGAAGCGTTTTTCACCTGATCGATGAAAAATTCGCCGAAGTTTTTCATATACATTTTGCACTTATTCGCGTCCACAACGGCGCAGAAAGCGTTCAGAACGCTGTTTTCCACGTTCGCCCGTTCCACCGCGCGAATCACGTCGCTCAGTTTTCCCACGCCCGAAGGTTCGATAATAATCCTATCGGGAGCATACCGCTCTTCCACCTGCTTCAGCGCTTTCGCGAAATCGCCCACCAGCGAGCAGCATATGCACCCCGAATTCATTTCGGTAATGTTCACGCCGGAATCCTTTAAAAACCCTCCGTCCACGCCGATTTCGCCGAATTCGTTTTCGATCAGCACCACTTTCTCGCCGGCATACGCCTCTTTAATCAGTTTTTTGATGAGCGTGGTTTTTCCCGCACCCAGAAACCCGGAATATACGTCAATTTTCGTCATAAATTATACCTCCGTCGCTTTTCACAAAAACGCCCGTAAAAAGCCGCAAATTCATTTTACCGTATTATATATACCGCTATTTTCCGCGATTGAAACGCCCGGAACCCCGTCGTCCCTGCAAACCGTGCCGCGCCGGGCGGCGGACGTCTTAAAACGCCCAGTTGCCGTCTTTTAAAATCTCCACGCGCGTTCCGTCCTGCTTCACGCCCGTAATGCACATATCTTTCGAACCGATCATGAAATCCACGTGAATCATGCTGTCGTTGATACCGCGCTTCTTGCACTCTTCGTTCGTGTACTTCTCATACCCGCGCAGACACTCGTTGAACCCCATGCCCAGCGCCAGGTGGCAGCTCGCGTTCTCGTCGAACAACGTGTTATAGAACAACACGCCCGAATTATTGATCGGCGAATCGAACGGAATAATCGCGCATTCGCCCAGCATCGACGCGCCTTCGTCCATCGCCACCATCTTTTTCAGCTGTTCTTCGCCCTTTTCGGCTTTCACTTCCGCCACTTTCCCGTTTTCAAAACGCACCGAGAAATTTTCGATAAGTTCGCCCTGATACGAAAGCGGTTTCGTGGAATACACGATTCCTTCCGCCTTTCCGGCTTTCGGCGAAGTAAACACTTCCTCGCTCGGAATATTCGGGTTAAACACGCGCCCGCCCAGCGTTTTCTCGCTGCCCGCCGTAAAAACGCCGTCCTCGTTCAGCCACACCTTGAAATCGGTTCCGTTCGAACTCTTGTATTCCAGCGCCGCCAGTCCCAGCGAATTGAGGTATTCGCAACGTTTTTTCAAATCTTCGTTGTGCTCTTTCCACGCCGCAATCGGGTTCTTTCCGTCCGCGCGCGACGTGTATAAAATCACCTGCCACAGCTTTTCGATCGCGCGCTTTTCGGGCAAATCGGGAAATACTTTCTTCGCCCACGCCGCGCCGGGCACCCCCGCGATGCACCACTGATGTCTGTTTTCCAACGCGTCGCGATACTTCTTCACCTGCGGGAACACCGCTTTTCTCGCTTCGCTCATCTTGTGCACGTCCACGCCTTTCATGCCGTCCGGGTCGTCGGAATCGAGGAACAGCCGGCAAGCGTATTTTTCCGCTTTATATTCCCACTTCGCCTTGCCCCACGGCGTTAAATTCGAAAGCTTTTCCTGCGACATATAAATCGCGTTCAGCTTCTCCGTCGGCTGGTAGCTCCAGTCCACGAACACCTCACCGGCGCCCGCTTTGTAGCACTCTTCCACCACCATGGTAACGAATTCCGGCTGGTCCAAACCCGCCTGAACGAATACCGTCTGCCTTTTTTTCACGTTGATGCCCGTTTTCACAAGCAATTTCGCATATTTTTTAAGTTGAGCCTTTCTCATACTGCAATTCTCCTTTGCGTTTCTTTTTTATCGACGGCGCGTCTGCGCCGTTTGCTTACTTTTCCGTTGTTATTCCTCGTTTTTCCCGTTACACGATCAGATCGTAATTCACGGGCTTATAGAACAGTCGTTCGATTTCTTTTTCGTCCCGCGTTTCCGATAAAATCCACATCAGCTTGGTAATGATACTTTCCCATGTCATATCGTAGCTTTCCAGCACCGAAAAGCGTTCCTTGAAATCCCTGCCGACGCGATAAATGCCCATATCGCTTCCCTCGCTCTGCACCTGCGTGGTTACCACAAGCGTCTTGCCCTTTCCGCGCCACTTTTCTATCACGTCGTACAAATCGTAGTACTCGCCTCCGGGAATCCCTCCCGTGCCGTACCCGGAAAGCACCACGGCGTCGTTGTTTTCAAAATAGGAATCCAGCACGGCGCCCGAAAACCCGGGCGTCAGGCAGCAAAGCCCCACTTTCCCGTCCAGCCGCTTGTAAAAATCGGGCGCGGCGGCGTTTTTCACGCTTTCGGGCGGTTCGATATACTGCAGTACTTTTCCCTCGCGCACCGTGGCGAGAACGGGAAAATCCACGCTGTCGAACGCGTTGAAACTCTTCGTTCTTATCTTCTTCGCCCGCGTTCCCGCAATCGCTTTTCCATGAAACACAATCGTTACCTGCGCCGATTTCTCGCTCGCCGCATACGAAAACGCGTCCCGCAGATTGATTCTCGCGTCCGTGTCCTCTTTGTCTATCGGCTTCTGCGAACCCGTCAGCACAATCGGCTTTTTCGAATTCTGTATCAGATACGAAAGCGCCGCCGCGGTATACGCCATCGTGTCCGTACCGTGGCACACTACAAACCCGTCGTACGCCGCGTAATTTTCGCGTATCGCTTCCGCCAGAGTCAGCCAGTGCGCCGGCGTTACGTTCGTAGAATCGATATTGTACGGCTGAATATAGTCGGCTTCGCAGCATTTTCTTATTTCCGGCACATACTCTATCAGTTCTTCCGCGCTCACCGTGGGCGACAATCCGTGCTTGCCCGTGGTGGAAGCAATCGTTCCGCCCGTCGCAATCAAAAGTATTTTTTTCATCGCCGCGCCTCCGTAACTTCTCTTCTCAATAAATCTCCGGCATGCAAAGGATATTCGCAGGGAAAAGAATAAACGCCCTGCACCCGCTTCGCGTCCGTCGTCGTTTCGCCGTCCGTTTCCGAAAACATTTCTCCCACGGTAATTTCTCTGCCGTGATATCGTCCCGGAGATAACACGTTCAGCTTGTCCCCGCTTTTAAAACGGTTTCGCATTTCAACGCGCACGACGCCGTTTTCAAAAGAGAGCACGTTTGCCGCGTAATCGTATTCGCCTTTCACCTGCCCCGCCGCGTACTCTTCCGTTTTCTCTCCGCCGTTTCCGTAGGCGTAAGCTTTCGTGAAATTACGATGCGCCGTCGCGCATAATTCTTTTTCGCAGAACGCCGTATCGGCGCCGTCCATGGCGCGGCGGTATGCGTTCACCACCGTCGCAAGGTAATACTCGCTCTTCATCCGCCCTTCGATTTTAAAGGAATTTATCCCGGCTTTTTCCAGCTCGTCCAGCGCGGAAAGCATGTTCAGGTCTTTCCCGTTTAAAATATAGGCGCCGCGCCCGTCCTCTTCGAGGGGCAGAAAGCCCGTTTCGCCGTTTGTGGGATTCAGCGCGCGGATTTCGTATTTCCAGCGACACGCCTGCACGCACGCACCGCGGTTGGACGAACGTCCGTCCAGATAATCGGATAAAAGACATCTTCCGCTGTAAGAAATACACATCGCGCCGTGAACGAACGCTTCAAGCTCCGTATCCGGGTTAAATTCGCGGATTTCCGCGATTTCTTTCAAAGATAATTCCCGCGCGAGAATCACGCGTTCCGCCCCAAGTTCTTCCGCATAAAATTTCACGGCGTACTTGTTCGTCGTATTCGCCTGCGTGGAAACGTGCAGCGCGAGCGACGGCGCAGCTTTTTTCAGTACGCTCATCGCGCCGATATCGCTCACGATCGCAGCGTCCGCCCCGATTTCCGCCAGATACGAAAAATAATCGGAAAGAAAAGCAAAATCATCGTTCCTTGCGAATATATTCGCCGTTACGTACGCTTTTTTGCCCAGCGAATGCGCATAGTCCACGGCTTTTTTCAAATCTTCCGCGTCGAAATTATCCGAAAACGCCCGCAGCGAAAAGTTTTTTCCGCCCAGATACACGGCGTCTGCGCCGAAATAAAACGCCGTTTTCAGTTTTGAAAAATTCCCCGCAGGGGCTAACAATTCCGCTTTCATCGCCTCACACCCGTCAAAGTTTTACGCTCACCGCCACGCCGTCGCCGATTTTCAGAATACTCGTCGTCAGTTCGTCGTCCGAACAGATCGCGTTTAAATATTCCCGCAGTTTCTCAATCAGCATGTGCCGCTTGTGCGGCGGCTCGCCGTCCACCCAGCCGTACAAAAGCACGTCGTCCGAAAAAAGCACGCCTCCCGCTTTCAGCAACCGTTTCAGATCGGGCAGATATTTCAGATACTGCGCTTTCGGTCCGTCGAGAAAAATAAACCCGAACGTTCCGTTCATCTCCCTCGGCATCGAGGCAATAATGTCGCCCGCGTCGCCGAGATAGGCGTTTACCCGATTTTCCACGCCGAAAAAGCGGAAATTTTCTTTCGCCCGCAAGTAGGAATCTTCTTCCAGCTCTATCGTGGTAAGCCGCGCTTCCGGCAACGCAAGAAGCGCCGCCGAACCGGAAAGTCCCACCGCCGTGCCGATTTCAAGAATTTTTTCCGGCTTCGCCGCGCGCAGCGTTACAAGCAGATATTGCAGAGTTTCGTCGTCCGCCACGGGAATCCCCGCCGCTTTCGCCTCTTCGCGCTTTGTTTTCAGCGCTTCGCAAATATCCAGCCGCTGCACGCTATCCGAAAAACTTTTCTCCTGCATCTTCTCACCGCCGGAAATTACACTTCCACTACGGAAACAACGATAAACGGCGATTGTTTCGTCTTTTTGAACACGTAATTTTTCAAAGCTTTACGCACCGCCACGGAAAGTTCCTCTTTCGTGCCGTTTTCGTAATCGTAGGCGTCCGCCGCTTTTTTCACCACGTCGTACGCTTCCGCCATATCCATCTGTTCGCCGAACATAAACCCGTGCGAATCGATGACGGGTTCGCCCACAACGTAATTTCCCGTTACCGCCAGCGATACGAAGAAAACGCCTTCCGCCGCAAACTTCAAACGGTCTTTCATCACTTCGCTTGTGCCGTAATCTTCGAAACCTTCGCCGTCGATAAGGCGCGTTCCCGCCGTAACGTTTTCGCCCTGCACCAACGAACGGTCGGTCAGTTCGAAGCAGTTTCCTATATCCGCAATGCAGATATTTTTCGCCGGCATACCCATTTCCTGCGCCAAAAGAGCATGCTTTTTCAGGTGGCGATATTCGCCGTGAATGGGAATAAAAAATTTCGGCGAAAGCAACTGATGCAAAATTTTATGTTCTTCCTGACAGGCGTGCCCGGAAACGTGAATCTTTTCAAGACTTTCGTACACAACGTTCGCGCCCAGCCGATACAGGTTGTTGATCACGCGGTAAATCATCTTTTCGTTACCGGGAATCGGCGAAGCCGAAATAATCACGGTATCGTTATCGCCTATCGTAACCTTATCGGAATCCCCCGAAGCCATTCTCGTCAAAGCGCTCATCGGTTCTCCCTGCGAACCCGTAGACAAAATTACGATTTCGCGGTCGAACAGATTCTTGTTTTTCGCAAGGTCCACAAGAATCCCTTCGGGAATTTTCAGCTCGCCGATTTTCACGGCGGCGTCCACCACTTTCAGCATGCTTCTGCCGGAAAGCGCCACTTTTCTGCCGTACTGCACCGCCCGGTCGATAATCTGCTGCAATCTGTGCACGTTGGAAGCGAACGTAGCCACAATCAGTCGTCTGTCGCGGTTTTCCGCAAAAAGATGGTCCAGCGTGGTTCCCACCACGGTTTCGCTCATCGTGTATCCCATACGTTCGATGTTCGTGGATTCTCCGAGGTATAACAGCACGCCTTCGCGCCCCAGCGCCGCGATTCTGTCCAGATCGATCGGCTTGCCGGAAACGGGCGTAAGGTCTATTTTAAAATCGCCGCTGTGATATATCAGCCCGTACGGCGTACGGATAGCCAGCGCCACCGCGCCGGAAATCGAATGGTTTACGTTTACGATTTCCACGGCGAACGAACCCATTTTCACCACGTCGCCCGGCTCCACAACGCGTTCCGGCACGTTCTGAATACGGTTTTCCTGCAGTTTGTTATCCGTAAGCATCAACGTAAGCTTTGTGCCGTAAATCGGCGTACCCGGATTCAGTTCTTTCATCAGATACGGCACACCGCCGATATGGTCCTCGTGTCCGTGCGTTAAAAATACGGCGCGCACCTTATCTTTGTTCTGTACAAGATAAGTAATATCGGGCACCACCAGATCGATGCCGGGCATGTCCTCGTTGTTCGGAAACGTAAGTCCCGCGTCCACCACGATGATGTCGTTTCCGTATTCGATCGCCGTCATGTTTTTGCCGATTTCGCCTACGCCGCCGAGAAAAATTATTTTCACGGGTTTTTTGTTTCTGCCCCCGCGCAAATTTTTTTCGGTAACCGCTTCGCCCTGTGCGCCGTACATTTTTTCGTACGCACGCTCCATCGCCCGTTCGTTCGCCTTTTCGCGGACGTAACGCGCGTCGGCGATAAACGTCTTTCCTGTTTTCAGCTGCGCCTGATTCAACGCCGATTCTTCGGCTTTCGGTGCGTTTTTCAACGTTTTCGGCGCCCGTTTCGCATTATCGTACACAGGCAGATAAGAAGCGTTCATCGACGTACCGTCCCCTCCCGCTTTTTTTGCGGTACGCACACCGCTGCGCGCCGTACGTTTCTGCGCCGTTCCGCTTTCCGTCGTATTTTTCGCCGCGGACGTTTTTGCGGCGCCTGCCTGACGTTTCGCCGTTCTGCGGAAAGGTTTCTGCTTGCCGCTTTCGGTATTTCCGTTCTGTAAATCCTGTACTTTGTTCTGATTTTCCTGTTTCATTATTCCTCTCAATAATTGAATTATCCGATACTATCCGGCGGGATCGGACCACCGCGTTATTTTCGGTTTTATATGCCTGAAAAAGGCTGTTTTATTTGGTTTTAAAGCGTTTTTATGCCGATTTTTGCGTGTTTTTAAGGCATTTTTTTGAAATTTTTGCCTGTTTTTACTTGATTTAACCCTGTTTTTTCTCAAAAAAACATCCGTTTTTAAGCAGATTTAAGCCGTTTTTTTACATAAAACGGCTGTTTTTTTCCCGTTTTTTATAGAAAGAGAGCCGAAAAAATTTTTTCAGCCCTCCCTCTCTTTGTTCCTTTACGGTTCGTCCGCCGGAGTTTTTCCGACGGTTAATCTACCATCAATCGAAATCGAATACCGCGCGTTTGCCCATCGATTTTCTGAGCAAGCCCGTCAGTTCGAGCTGTCTGTCGCCGGCATAGCGATACGTCTTTTTATAATCGACTTCTTCGAAATCCTTTTTCTTCGCCACGCCATTTTGTTCCGCCAGCGTTTCCACAAGGCGCACCGCGCGTTTCGCGGCGAGGTCGCTCTTGATTTTCATCATGAACGGCGTCTGCGCGTAAGCTTTCTGCTCGCTCATATCTTTCTGGTTGTAAATCGTCTGTTTGAACGCGGGATCTTTCGGATCGAGCGCGAAATACACGCAAAGCGTTTTGCCGCGGATGTTCATCTTCGCAATCGTGGCTCTGCCGCAATTGAATCTGTCCGCATTCCAGCTGACGGTGGATTTGAATTTCTTGTACGAAAGCAGCGCGTTTTTAATCATGCCGTAACGATCTTTCACTTCGTCGTCGCTCTGCTTTAATTTTGCGGTGAAGCTTCTGTCGATGCGCATGACAAGATCTTCTTTCGGCTCTTCCGCGACTTCTTCGACAGGCTCCGGTTCGGTAACGGCCACTTCATCCGCCACGACGGGCGTTTCTTCCGCAATCAGGGGCAGCGTTGCGATTGTGTAATTGGCAGCGGTAAGTTTTTCCGCAACCGCGTCCGCAATCATCTGCGCGCCGCTGTCATCGAGAATCGTTTCGTAGGAAGGCGTGCCCATCTTTTCGGAAATCTCGCCTGCCAGCGCTTCGGTATCCACTTCGGGAGCTTTGGCTTCGGGAATATTCGCCACCACAGCCGCGGCTACGGTATCGGCGATGCTCTTTACCCCTTCGTCGTCCACCAGCACTTCGTACGTAGCGGGTTCCGGCGCGGGGATTCTTTCCGCAACGGAAGAAGCGAGGCGTTCGTAATCCAGCTGTTCGGGAGCGGGAATATCGATTTTCGCAGCCACGTCGTTTGCGATTTTTTCGTAATCGATGGCTTCCGTTTCGGGAATTTCCACTTTGGACGCCGCCGCGTAAGCAAGACGCTCGTAATCGATTTCTTCCGATTCCGGCAGTTTTGCCAGCACCGCGTCCGCCATTGCGTCGTAATCGGGTTCTTCCGATTCGGGAACGACGACGTTTGCCGCCGCGTTGTTTGCGATTTCGGTAATCTTTTCGTAATCCACGGGATCGTTCGCAGTATTGACGATTTCGGAAATCCTGTCGTAATCGACGGTTTCGTTCGCGTTGTTTGCGATTTCCGCGATTCTTTCGTAATCGAGCGATTCCGTTTCGGGAAGTCTGGCAATCACCGTATCGGCAAGCTTATCGTAATCGATCGCTTCGGGGACGGGCATCTTAGCCACCACCGCATCGGCAAGTTTTTCGTAGTCGATTTCTTCCGGTGCGGGGAGTTTTGCAAGCACCGTATCGGCAAGCTTGTCGTAATCGATTTCTTCGGGAACGGGCAACTTTGCCGCAAGCGTTTCCGCAAGTTTGTCGTAATCGAGCTTTTCCGCTTCGGGAATCTGAATTTTCGCCGCTACGGCTTCCGCGATTTTTCCCAGCGTTTCATCGGTAAGCGCGTTGGCTTCCGCAATGCGGGTATAATCGACGCGTTCTACGGGAGGCAGCGATTCGATTACTTTTTCCGCCGTGCCGTATACGATGCGATCGTATTCCGCGGAACCTTTCGTTTCTTTTTCTTCGTTGGATTTTTCTTCCAGCAGCTCGGTAACCTTTTCGAGTACCTTATCGCTCACTTCGTCGACAATGCGGTTATAATCCACGTTTTCCGCCGTGGGAACGGCTGCGATCGTATCCAGAATTTCTTTGCTGTGCGCCGCCGTCTGCGCTTCCGTTTTTTCGGCGACGAGTTCCGCGATTTTATCGTAATCCGGTTCTTCGAAATTCAGCGTTTCCGCTACGCGTTCTTTCACCGTTTCGGCAACCTTATCGTAATCGGTTTCGTTGGCGAGAAGATTTTCGATTTTTTCATCAAGCGCGTCGAGCGTTTGCTCTATTTTCGCGGCGAATTCTTCGTTGAACGCGCCGGCGCTTTCTTTCAGTTCGTTCAGCGCGGAAGAGAGCGATTCGTAAATGCTCTGATTCTGCGAATAGAGATATTTGATTTCCATGACGGCGCGATCGGCGCATTCGGACGCGTTTTCGCCCGCAGTTTCCGCCTGTGCCGTTTCCTCCGCGGGAACGACGACGCTTTTCGCCTGATAGTTTGCGGCGGCCGATTGCAGCTTTTTCGCCGTTTCTTCGAGCTTTGCGGTCATACGGTCGCAGATTTCGGAAAGTTGCTTCTTCAACTCCGCGTATGTATCTTTGTTGCCCTGTTCGAACGACTGATACATAACGCCGTTCTGCAAAGAAGAATACTTCATTTCGGTGAGTATGTCTTTCTTGACGGCTTTCAGATCGCCGGCGATCCCCCTGTACATATCCTCCAGCATCAACGCCGTTTCGTTACGTTGTGCCACCGACCAGTTCCGCGTTGCGTTTTGCCCTTGCCGAGCGTTCAAATCTGCCATAACACACCTCGTTTCAGTTATTCCGGAAACCGCTTTCAGCGCTTCCGGGGAAAAATCCCCTCCGTTCGTATTTAATTATAGCACAAAAGGCTCCGGAAGGTCAAGGATTTTAACAAATAAATCTCAATTTTTTAAGCGTTTTTTGTTTTTTTTCGCTGCTTTGACAGCTTTTTACATCCCTTTCTTTTCCCCGCCCGAAGGTTCGATTTCTTCTTTCGCGTACTTACGATAAGCAAGCGGCGGAGTCTGCTCTTTCAAAGACATGACGTACGCCTCGTATTCCTCTTCCGTCATCTTACGTACTTTTCCGTTTTTATGTTTCGGACGTCTGCTCATACCGCGCGCCTCCCCGGATAATTTTCAGAAAAAGTATAGCCGCTTTTGCCAGGAATTATTCGGCGGACAGTGAAAAAACAGCCGAAAAATTTTTGACGCTAAGCCAGCGCCTCTTCCGCCGCTTTCGCGTTGACGTCGTTCAGATTTTTCAATTCGAAGAATTTGCCCTTTTTCGCCATCAGTTCTTCGTACGTGCCTTCTTCGACGCATTCGCCTTTATCCATGACGATGATTCTGTCCGCCCCGCGGATGGTGGAAAGGCGATGCGCCACGATGAACGTAGTTCTGCCGGCGACGCAGGAAGAAATCGCTTTTTGTACGTGATATTCGGAAATATTGTCGAGCGCGCTGGTGGCTTCGTCGAAAATGAGAATCGCGGGATTGCGGATGAGCGCGCGGGCGATGGTTACGCGCTGTTTCTGCCCGCCGGAAAGCTTATCGCCGTGTTCGCCGACATCGGAATCGACGCCGTACGGCATGTTTTTCACGACCTCGGCGAGATCGGCGAGTTCCACCGCCTTGGAAAGTTGCTCTTCGGTGTAGCGGGAAAGCCCGTAGGTGATATTATCGCGTATCGAACCGGAAAACAAAATGCTGTTCTGCGGCACCACGGAGATATGATGACGGTATTCGGAAAGATTGCATTCGGAAAGCGGTTTTCCGTCGATGAGCACGCTGCCCGAAACGGGCGTTAAAAAGCCGATGACGAGATTCATGATTGTGGACTTTCCCGACCCGGAAGCGCCGACGACGGCGATACATTCCCCCGCTTTGACTTTCAGCGATAAATTTTTGATGATGTATTCTTCGCTGCCGGGATATTTATAACAGACGTTTTTAAATTCCACGTCGCCGGAAATCGACGGAACGGAACGTTTGCCGATGTTCATTTCCACGTCTTTCACGCTCATGATTCCGGAAACGGAAGAAAGCGCGTCGAACCCGGAACCGAGCGTGGGCAGAACGTTGACGAGCGTGGAAACGTAACCGCTGAGCGATACGAACATCGTCTGATACAGAACGATGTCGCCCACGGAAATTTTGCCGCGGACGGCAAGCACGGCGCAGAAAACCATGCAGGCGGCGGACAAAAACGTATTCAGGCACCATGCCCACGAGCCGAAACGGGCGCCGGTTAAATCCACTTTCTTCCCCGCGTTTGCCACGCCTGAAATGGACGAATTCACCGCCGAAATTTCCGTTTGTTCCAGCCCGTGCGCCTTGGTAACGGTAAGCATTTCGAGCATGGTGGCAAGGCGGGAGCTCATCGATTCGGTATGTTCGCGGAGTTCGCGGTAACGCTTGCGGATTTTTTTGGAAAACAGCCGCGACAAAGCGACGTTGAACGGCACGACGCACAGGAAAAACAACGCCACGACGCCGTTTTTGGAAAGCGCGATGACGGTTGCGATAACCGCGCTGATGATATTGGGAATAATGGTGTTGACGAGGCAGGAAAAAAGTCCGTCGACCGCATCGGTGTCCTTTAAAAATTTCGCCTGGATTCTGCCCGTTTCCATATCTTTCGCATAGGTAACGGAAAGGCTTTGCAGCTTCCGCACCACGCAGCTTTTGATGCCCGCGCCCGTGCGCCGCAACATTTTACTGGTTAAAACGGTGCGCAGCAGCGTTACCGGTTCGTTCTGCAGAATGGCGATCGTAATGATCAGCGCGTCGATTCCGACGGCTTTCAGCGCCTGTTGCGCCGTAATCGCTCCGCCGACCGCACGCGTAACCGCGTCGATGACGTCTGCCGTAACCAGCGGCATCAGCCACACGGGCGCCGTCTGGAAAATGTAAAGAAGGGAAGAAAAAAGCAACGGGCAAAAATTCATTTTAGCGATTTTGCCGAAAAATCCGTTCTTTTTCTTCCCTTTTTTAGTTGTGGTTTCAGCGAAAAGATAATCGTAATCCGGAACGACGTCGATACGTTCCTGCTTGCTTCGCGGCACGGAGCCGTTTTCAGAGCGATTCATACTTCTCCCGTTTTTTCCTGTTGTATTTTTCGCGTGCGCGTTTTATGTACCGCGTTTTTGCCGCTATGCCGAACCGTTTTTTAAGCGGTTTTGCGGCGGTTTATCCCGCGTCGGAAATGGATGAAAAAACGTTTTTGCAAGGGTAGTATAGCATAGTTTTTAATACATGTCAACGTTCCGACGAAAATTTTTCAGACTATATATAGCCTTTTTATTTTCGTTTGCAAAAGACGGATTACAGCAGGATGCAGATGATTCCGCCCTTGCCTTCGTTGACGATTCTGCCTACGGCTCGGCGCATTTTTTTACGTACTTCCGCGGGCATCGCGTATGGTTTGCGCGCCATGTCTTCGGCGACGATATCTTTTAAAGATCTGCCGAAAATATTTGTATCCCAAACCTTTTTTTCGTCCTCTTCGTATTCGGAAAGACGGTCTTTTACAAACTCTTCGCCCTGTTTCTGCGAGCCGATGATAGGCGCGGCGTCGCCCGTAACGTCCACTTTCAGGACGTGATAACTGGGCGCCGTGGCGTGGAACGCAACCCCGTACCCGGAGCCTTTTTTCACGAGTTTCGGCCGGGACAGGAGCATATCTTCTTTTGCGGGCGGCACGGCGCCGTAGCCGCATTCGTCGGCTTCTTCCATCGCGGCTTTGATTTTATCGTAATTGCGCTTCGCGCCGGCGAGAGATTTCACGTAATCGAGAAGTTCGGCGTCGTCGGAAACGGATTCGCCGCACTCTTCGGAAATCACGCGGAAATACAGTTCCGCTTTCGCTTCGAGGCGCACTTCGGCGACGCCTTTGCCGAGATCCATGGAAACGCCGTCGGGGCAGGAAAAATCGTCCTCTTTCTGAAATAAGGTTTCGAGCGCGAAACAATCCTGCATTCTGGTGATTCTGGACGCCGCGGCGCGCAGTTTTTCTTCGATACCGGAAACGACGGCATGTTCTTCGGGAAGGGTGCGCACCCATTCGGGCAGCCGTACGTTGACGCGGACGACGGGAAATTCGAGCAGCGCTTTACGGAACAGCGCGCGGATGTCGTCCTCGTTCATTTCTTCGGCGTTGAGCGGGATGGCGGGCGCTCCGTATTTCTTTTCGAGCGACTGCGCGAGCTTTACCGCCGCGGGCGTATCCGGTTGTTTGCAGTTTACGACGATGACGAACGGCTTTTTCTGCTTTTTGATTTCTTTTACCGTGCGTTCTTCCGCTTTTTCGTAATTTTTGCGCGGAATTTCCGTTACGCTGCCGTCGGTGGTAACGAGCACGGCGACGGTGGAATGATCTTTAATCACTTTTTCGGTGCCGAGCTCCGCCGCGGCGGTAAATTCGAGCGCGTTTTTTGACCACGGCGTTTTGACAAGTCGCGGTTTGCCGTCCTCTTCGAAGCCGTTCGCCCCCTCTACGGCAAAGCCGACGCAATCCACGAGCCGGATTTTTGCCGTTACGCCCTCTTTCAGGGCGATTTCGGCGGGCTCGGCGGGAACGAATTTCGGTTCCGTGGTCATGACGGTTTTTCCCGCGCCGGACTGGGGCAATTCGTCCACCATGATTTTTTTGCTGCCCTCGGCGGCATACGGGATGACAAGGCGTTCCATAAGCCGCTTGATAAAAGTGGATTTGCCCGTGCGGACGGGACCGACCACCCCTACGTAAATACCGCCGCCGGCGCGGCTTGACATATCCTCGTATACGTTATATTCCTGCATATTGACAAAACCTCCCGTTTTCGCCGTCGCTTGCATTTTTTCGCAAATAAAATCCCGCAAAAGTAAGCGTTATGCTTTACTATATGCGGGATTAAATTCGTTTATGACGGTTTCGGGTTGTTGTGCTTGCTTTTTAAAGATTCGGCGCGTTACGATAAATCGCCGATTTCGGAAAAACCTTCTTTCTGCGACTGATCTTCCACCTTCAGAAAATCTTCGTCGTGTTCGAACGAACGAGGTTCGTTATATTCGCCGCCGAGCGCTTCGACGGCGTATTTGAGTTCGCGGAATTCGTTGAAGCCGATTTCGCGGTTTTCGATGCGCTTTAAAAGTACGGGTAAGGCGCGTTCGTCGCCGTAAGAAGCGAGATAAGACGCGCGCATGGGAATTTTGGATTCGTCATCGGAAAAAGCCGCGAGCAGGACGTTGAAAATTTCATCGCTGCCGACAGTTACGCGGGATAAAATTTCAAGCATGTATTCCGCACGCTTTTCAAACGACTCTTTTTCGGCGCCCGAAGCGTTTTCCGCCTGCTTTTTATAGCGGGCATACGAAGCCATCGCGCGGTCTTTCACCTGATCGGCGGCGGATTTCAGGCACTCGGCGACTTCGTTTTCCACGTCCTCGCTTTTTTCGCCGCTTTCGAGGACGGAAAAATATTTATCGAACGCGAGAGAATCGTCGCCGATGAAATGCACCGCGTACAGCGCCGTTTCTTCGTCGTCGGAATCGAGCAGAGAAAGAATCTGCCCGGTAGGACGGCGTTTTTCCGTTTCGGCGCAGAGAAATTCCGGCACCGGAACACCGCCGCGGAGATGGGCGCAAAGCGTGGAAATCAGCTCGTCGTCGGTCATCCGCGCGTAGTATTGCCGAGGCGTGCAGCCGTATTTCGGCAAATATGTATCGCCGAATTTTTGATACAGTTTCGGAATGGCGTCCTCCCACTCTTTTTCGGTGCGTTTTCCGCCGTTTTGCTTCATATATTCGGTAAGTTTTTTATCGAACAAACCGTCGAAATCTACCAGTTCCATTTTTTATCTCCTCCGTTATTTCCTGTTGAACTTTTCCGCGACCGACGTTATGCGTTATCGGGATTTTTATCTGCTTTTTTCCGCCCCGAGCGGCTGCCCGCAAGGACGGGACGACGAAGCGCGGAGCGTTCGGGATAATCGGGCGCGGCGGCGTTTAAAATGTTTTCCGTATCCGATTTTTCCGCGCCGAAAAACGCACAGACGTCGTTGATGTCGCCGCCGGCTTCGCGGAGATCGCTGCGCAGATAAATCGCCGCGGAAAGCGCGTTTTCCGAACTTGCCTCTTCCAGTTTATCCGCCTTTTGCAAAGCGCGGTAGACGGATTCGGCGGCGCGGGCGATACGGCGCTGATACCGATCGCCGATGACGCCGAATTTCGAAGAAACTTCGGCATAGGCGGAAAGAAAAAGTTTATGCTTCTTTCTGCCGAACGAAACGCGCGGAATGCGAACTTCCTTATAAATATTACAGAACACAGCGCCGAAACGATCTTCGCGGTTTGCCGCGAACAACAAGCGGAACGCACGAAGTTTCACGGCGGCTTCCACCTCGCAATCGAGTAACATGCCGCGCAGAAATTCTTCGCATTTTTCGCTGCCTTTTCCTCTGCCGATTACAGCACATTCTGCGGCGAGCGCCTGCAGACAGCGTTCCGTGCCGTCCATTTCGTCGAACGTCCACGCGAGAATTCCGGACGACAAAAGCCGTTCGGCTTCCGCCGCGCTTTGCGCGGATTTTTTGCTTAAAAACGTTTTAAGTTCCGCCGTGCGCGCCGTCTTTTCCGATTCCGGCACGCGATAAAAATACGTAAACGACGGACATTCGTATTCGCCCGGATAAATTTTATGCAGGCGAAGCGCCCCAAGATAGTATTTTGCCACTTCCGCTTCCGGATACAGATCGGTTAGTTTGCCGAGCGCGGCTTCAGCAAGCGCGTAATTGCCGCTTTCCCCCGCCGCAGCCGCTTTAAAATACAACAGATTGCCGTCGTAAGGAAATTCTTTTTCCAGCTGAGAAAAAAGCTCGAGCGCTTTATCGTGCATGCCGTTTTCGCAAGCCACAGTGGCGATTTTATATTTTTCTTCCGCTGTGGTGCCCTGCAGCGAGCAAAGCCGATCCGCGATTTCGCGGCTTTCGCTTTTCCTGTCCTCTTCGGAATACAGCGCGGAAAGCGTGGCGAGCGCCTGCACGTCGTTTGCGTTTTCCTTTAACAGCGCGAGGCAGGTTTCTTCCGCGCCCTCGGCGTCGCCCTTTAAAAGCATTGCCACGGCGAGAAGTTCCTGCGCGGCGGAATATTCGCCGCAGCCTTTCGGAATTTCCGAAAGCAATCCTATGGCGCCTTCCGGGTCGCCCGCTCTGAGCGCCGCGCCGCTTTTTGCAAGTTCTTCGCGGAAATCGGCGAGCGCGGGAGGATAGACGAAACGGAAGCCGTTGCGGCGATCGGAAGCGAACGCTTCGGCAATCTGCAATTTATCTTCGCCCGTAAGCGTTGAATCGGTATCGACAAGGCGTTCGTAATAATACGCCGACTGCGCTTCGTTGCCGAGATTAAGATAATTGACGGCAAGCCCCTCGTAGGCGTCGGGAAGATCGTCGGGATCGCAACAATCGGCATAGCGGAACCAGCAGTTCAAAGCCGAAGTGTACAGCCCCATATTTTCGTACGAATCGGCAAGGCGCGCCAAAGCGTCGGCGTCGGAGCCGAACAGTTCGATTTCGCGGTGCGTAAAACGAAGCGCGGAAAGGTAATCGCCCTCTCCGTAACTTTTATCCGCCTGCGATATCAAAAACCGCCTGCCGTAATTGATTTTTCGTACTTTACCCGACATTAACGCCCGTTTCCTTTCCGATATTTATTCTATATATTTACACGCGGCAAGCCGTTTTTAAACGCCGCTTTTTATTTGCCGAGCCGTGAAAGAAGATCCGCCAGATCCGTTCTTGTAAACGCGTAATCTTTATTGCAGTATCTGCAATGAATTTTTACGGCGCCCTGTTCTTGCAGAATGCTTTCCAGCTCGTCCTTTCCGAGCGTGCTTAACACGCCTTTCAGATATTCCGCCGAACAGTTGCAGCGGTAACGGAGATCGCGTTCTTCTTCGCAGGAAATTTCGCCGAAAACGCTTGTTGCCGATTCCGCCGCGCTTTTTCCGCAGCGGTATTCGTTCAATACCGCGGCCAGCTTATCTTTTGCGGAAACCTCCCAGTTTTTTCCGCAGCCGGGAAGCGCCTGCAACGCCGCGAGAAAATAATCGCACCCGCCGCCGAGATAAAAGGCAAAGCGCGTGGGAAGCTGTTCGCTGACCGTAAAATATTCTTCGAAATTCGCCGCGAAAAATTCTTCGGCATTCCCTGTTTCGTTGTTGCAAAGAGCGCAAGCGCCGACGAACGGACGGGAATAGCCGTCGTCCCGCACTACCTGTAAAAATCCGCCCGTGCCGTAAAACGAATCTGCCGTGCCCGCAGCCGCCTCGCGGCAATCCATACACGCGCGGACGGACAACGCAGCGTTGACGGAAGCCGTAAGATTTTCAAGCGTTCCGTCCGTTTTCAATACAACGGAAACCTCGCCGCGTGTATCTTTCAGAAGTCCGCCGAGAAACGCCGTGCCGAGAAGCGCGCCGCCGAAAATCTTCGCCTGTTCGCCCGCGAAGCCCTGCAATTTAATTCCGTCGGAACACATTACCCCGCCGTTTATCAGCGTGAGCGAAACGCCGCCGTTATATACGAGACACCTGAAAAGTCCGCTTGTTTTCTTTTCGGTCATACGTTACCTCTTCTTTTTTGCAAGAAAGCAAAGACGGTCGGTTTCTTCGGCGTTTTCGCCGAAAATTCCGCCGACGGAGACGATTCCGAACCCCGCGGATAACAGCGCGTTTTCGATTTCATCGCGCGTATACACGTACTGCGTGTGCAGCTCGTCGAATCTGTCGAACGCGCCGTCTTTGCGGCGCACGAAAAGGGTTACGTCCAGCGTGGCGACGGAATCTTCCACCTTACCGAAAGAAAGATACGTAACGTTTTCGCGATCGTCCGCGCTGACTTTGCCGTTGATTTTCGTTAAAAATTTGCGTTCCGAACTGATATCGAACACGTAAACGCCGCCCTTATTCAAAGCGCGCGCCACGTTTTTAAACGCCGCGACGAGCTTGTTTTTGGGAACGTAATTGATTACGTCGTTGGAAGAAAGCGCGAAATCGTATTTTTCAAGCGTTTTCAGTCCGGTAACGTCGCCCTGAAAATAGCGGGCGCGCAACCCCTCTTCGCGTGTTTTTTCTTCCGCGACGGAAAGCATGGCGGGAGAAATATCGACGCCCGACATCACGCAGCCTTTTTTAAGAAACGCGCGCGTGAAAACGCCGCTGCCGCAGCCGATATCCAGCCCGCGCAGCCCCGCGATGTTATTTTCTTCCGTATGCAGCGCGCCGCACAACAACATAACGAAATACTGCGACCAGTTTTCATAGTCGCAGTCGTCGCAAAGTTCTTCGTATAAAGGCGCCAGGCGCTGATACGCGTTTTCCCGATTCATGACGCGCGTTCTCCGGTGTTCATAGATTACTGACCGAGCAGTTTCGGCGGTTTTCTCTTTTTCTTTTTGCCGTTTTTATCCACTTCGTCCTGCAAAGCTTTTTCGCGTTCTTCGAACTGTTTGTTGTATTCCACGTATTTCAGATCGTTTTTATGTTCTTCCGCATAGGTTGCCGTATCTTCCGCGATGTTCTTCTTGCTTTCGCGAAGGCGCTGCAAATCGGCGCGCGTGAAAGACGACGGAAGTTCGTAAACCTGCAACGAGTCGTCGATGGGTTTGATCGGGCGGGCGACGAGATCGCTCTTGCCCGCGGCGAGAAGCTGGCGCTTGTATTCAATGCTTGCGGCGCTTTCGCCGACGTTATACGCTGTGGAAGAACCGTCCTCTTTATTATAGATGCCTCTGCCCACTTTGGCGCCCTGAATTTTGGGGTTGATGAATTTATCGAACGCCCACTGCGCGTAATCGAGCCACACGAGAAGAAAGTACGCGAACGCGAACAGGAGCACCATAAATACGGCGATGACAACGAAAAGGTTGCCGGGGAGTAAAAACAACACAAACGGCAGAAGCGCGAGAACGGCGAAGAAAATCGTCTGCGGGAATGTGCCGACGGTGAGCAGAAACGAATTGCGCAGCATCTGGAGAAATTTCTGCTTGTAGTTTACGCCGAGCGCGAGCATCCACAGCGACATCAACGCCGCCAGCGCGACGGTTACATACGAAATCGCTTTGGAAACGTTCAGCCATACGCGCCTGAACCCGGCAAGCGAAGTATTTGCGACCAGCGTTAAATCCGCCATGTTGATCATCGTGGTGCAAAGCGTTAAAATCACGAGGAAGAAAAGCGCGGTTTGCAGGGCGTTTTTATAATTGAGTTTTACGCCGCGCCAGAAATCGTTCGCGACGAAAATCCCCTCCGTCCAGACCATGTTTCTTACGACGTACATGCCGCCGGAAATGCCTACGGCGGCAATTAACGTTGCAACCGCCGTTGCCGCGTACGTATAGAGATCGGAACGCATTTTCAGCGTTTCGGAAAGCCCGGATACATCGGGATATGCCGGATACCCCACGCCGAGCGACGCGCCGAAGGGATAGGAAATACCGTTGGCGCTGTTTAACATCAGCCGCATGACGACGATGGCGATGACGGGCAGCATAAACAGCAAAATCAGAAGATTTACTTTTACGATTTTGCCGAAATTGCCTTTGAAAATATCCCAGAACAACTGCCAGCGGTTGGTGGGAAGTGTGCTGCGGGCGTATTCCTCGCTTTTTTCTTTGCCTTCGAGGAGCCGCGTGATTAAACCTTTTTTCTGTTCTGCCATAGTTACTCCGCTTGTTACCGACGGCGGGCACGGATTCTTCCGCGCCTTTGCGTCAATATATATTTTACTATAAAATTGTGATTATTTCAAGGAAAAACGCAAATAAAAACGAACAAAATTCGAAATAGGATAAATTTTTTGCGTTTTTTTTCGCTTTTCATAGGAAATTCGTTCGTGCGGGAAAATCTTGCGGCATACAATAGAATAATAACGGGAGGAAAATCACAGGTGAAAAAATTCAGAGCGGGAATTATCGGCGCGACGGGAACCGTAGGACGACGGCTTGCTTTTTTGCTGGAAAATCATCCGTTTTTTGAAGTTACCGCGCTGGCGGCGTCGGTAAAATCGGCGGGGAAAACTTACGAAACGGCGCTGGAAGAAAAACGCTCCGGCGGTTATGCCGCGGAGTTTTGTCGGGGCGGCAGAAACGCAACCGGCGGCGAAGCATGCGGTTTTTTCGCAAAAATTCCGGGCGACGAACCGTGCCCGCGTTCGCTTGCAAAAACGACGGTATTCGACGCGGAGGCGGATTTTAAAAAAATCGCGGCGGAAACGGACGTTGTATTCTGCGCCGTGAACGCCGGCAAAGAAACGACGAAACTGCTTGAAGAAAAATATGCGCGGGCGGAAATCCCCGTCATTTCGAATAATTCCGCGAATCGTTTTACCCCGGACGTGCCGATGATTATCCCCGAAGTCAACCCTATGCAGCTGGACGTCATCCCGTTTCAGAAAAGGCGACTCGGAACAAAGCGCGGATTTATCGCAACGAAATCGAATTGTTCGGTGCAGACGTTTGCGCCGCTTTTGGAGCCGTTGCGGAAATACGGGCTGCGGGCGGCGGCGGTGTGCACTTATCAAGCCGTTTCGGGCGCGGGGAAAACGCTTGATACAATGCCGGAGATTTACGACAACGTTATCCCCTATATTGCGGGCGAAGAAGAAAAGAGCGAAATCGAGCCGCTGAAAATCTGGGGAAATATTTCGGACGGAAAAATCGTGCCTGCGGCGGCGCCCTGCATTACGGCGCAATGCGTGCGCGTGCCCGTATCCGACGGACATACCGCCGCGGTGTTTATTTCGTTTAAGAATGAAAGCCGCAAACCCGCCGCCGAAGATATTATAAGAGAATGGGAGAATTTTCGCGGAGAACCGCAACGACTGCATTTGCCCTCCGCGCCCGAACGACCGATACGTTATTTTTACGAAGCCGACCGACCGCAGCCGAGGCGGGACAGGATGACGGGAAACGGCATGAGCGTTTGCGCGGGGCGACTGAGAAAAGACAACGTATTCGACTATAAATTCATTTCGCTGGCGCATAATTCCTTGCGGGGCGCCGCCGGAGGCAGCGTGCTTCTTGCCGAATTGCTTGCGGCGAAAGGCTATCTGGACCGATAAAAGCTTTGCTTGATTTCACGCCATGTTCTATGGGCGCGCGGGAGGTAGATTTGAAAAATTTTTTTAAGGGCGCGGCGACGGCGCTGGTTACTCCGTTTGACGGGCGGGAAGTGAATTACGCCGTATTGGAAAAACTGATTGCGCGGCAGATAAAGGCGGGCATCGGCGCTCTGGCGGTGCTTGGAACGACGGGCGAAGCCGCGACGATTACTAATAAAGAACGCAGAGAAATTTTCGCCTTTTGCGTGCGGATAAGAAACAAATACGACGAAACTCGGCGCACGAAACTGATTTTCGGCTGCGGAGCGAACGATACGCGGGAAGCCGTGAAAAATACGGAAATTGCTGCGAAACTCGGCGCGGACGGCGTTCTGTGCATTACCCCCTACTGCAACAAATGCACGCAGCGCGGCTTGTACGAATATTACCGCGAAATCTGCCGGGCGACGGCTTTGCCCGTTATCGCCTACAACGTTCCCTCGCGGACGGGCGTGAATATTCTGCCCGAAACCATGGAAGCGATTGCGGAACTGAAAAACATTGCGGGAATAAAAGACGCGGGCGGAAATATGGCGCAGACATTGGAAACGCTGCGGAGAATCCGCCGGCAATGCGATTTGTATTCCGGTGCGGACGAATTGAATCTGCCCGTTCTGCTATGCGGCGGCGCGGGCGTAATTTCCGTTACGGCAAACGCGGCGCCGAACAGCGTACGGGCGCTTTGCGAAGCCGTAACCGCGGGAGATATCGCGCGCGCGATACAAATAAATGAATTGTTGGCTCCGCTGAATTCGGCGCTGTTTTGCGAAGTGAATCCGATTCCCGTGAAGGCGGCGATGAATTTGCTCGGATTTTTCTGCGGGAAACCGCGCGCGCCGCTGACGGAGATTGAAAACGAACATTTTAAAATGCTTTCCTCGGCGCTGACGGAATTCCGCGCGGCGATGAAAAACGAAGCGTTTTTTAAGGACGGCGGATTATGAAACAAAGACAAATACGCGTAATTGTTACGGGAGCGCTTGGCAGAACGGGCAGCGAGGTGCTATCGGCGCTTGCGGGCGATCATATTTCTTTCGCGTCAATCGTCTGCGGGGTTGACGTTCGGGCAAAAACGGACGAAAAATTGTTCGGCGTGCCGATTTACGCCGATTTTTCCGCAATTACGGAACGGGCGGACGCGCTGATTGATTTTTCCTCGGCGGAAGGTGTTGCGACGCGGCTGGAATTTGCGGCGGCACACGGACTTTGCGCAGTGCTTGCCCCTACCGGATTTTCGGCGGAGGACGAAAAGCTAATCGGTGATTACGCAGAACGAATCGCGATTTTCCGCGCGGCGAATTTTTCTTTGGGGGCGGCGGTTACGGAAGAATTATGCCTACGGGCAAAGCGGCTTTTGCCCGATTTCGAAACGGCGATTATCGAAAAACATCATAAAACGAAAAAAGACGCTCCGTCGGGAACGGCTTTTCGACTGGCGGCGGCAATAGACGGAACGGCAACAGGGAAAACGGCAATATATCCGCTGCGACTGGGAACATTCCCCGGAGAACACGAGATTATTTTTGCGGGCGACGGAGAATCGGTAACGATGATTCACAGAGCGGAAAACCGAAGAATTTTCGCTTTGGGAGCAATAAAAGCCGCGGGCTTTCTCTTCGGAAAGCCCGCGGGATTGTACGGTATGAAAGATATGATGAAAGAATTGTTTTAAATCGGTTTTGTTGCGCCCCTCATCACCTCGCTTTGCGAGGAGCTTCCCCCCTCTGCCGTAGGCTTTTTCGCGCTTTTCTCGTCAAAGAGAAAAAGCGAAAAGGGGAAGCCTTTTAATAAGGATAACGGTTTTTATCCTCTCTCGGCTCGTTTCACTCGCCGCTCTACTTGCCGCGCTTGCCTATCGGCAACGCAACAAGGATTCCCGAAGGGAAAGCAAGGGCGGCGGCTTCGCTCCTGCTCTCCTCAAAGGGGAAATCTTTTAAGAAATAGCCGAAGTAAGGCGGGCGCGGACGACGGATTCGCCCAGTATCTGCATGATCGTATACAAATCCGGCGTGTTGGCTCGGCCGGTAACAGCCACGCGGAGCATTTCCGCTACGTCGGCTACGTTGCCTTTATAATTTCCCGGCGCGGCTTTATATGCCTTCATATCCGCAGCGAAGCCGTTTTCCGCAGCAACCGCTTTCACCTTATCGAACCAGACGGAGCAATCGTCCGAAAAATCGTACGTTTTCAGGAAAGCTTCGATAACGCCTTTTACCGTGGCTTTATCGAAGCGGTATTCGTCCGCCTGCGTTACTTCTTCGCCGAAGAAATAACTCATGAGTTCCGCAGCCTGCACGGCGCACGCGAAATCTTTACGACGCTTTTTGCCGCCTACCCCCATTAAAAGCGCAAGCACCTTCGCGGCGTATGATTCATCGGCAAAGTACAGTTTCTGCGTGGTGTCGCCGAACTCTTCCGCCCACGCTTTCAGGAAATCGTACGTTTCTTTTTCGGTTTGCGAGGCAAAATAGGTTTTGGCGATGTCGTTCAGCTTCGCGACGTCGAACAGCGCGCCGCTTTTGCCCATTTTATTGACGGAAAATTTGAAATCGGTATACGCCGCGCCCGGATTTTTCAGGCGCCATTCTTCGAAATTCGAATTTAACAGCGTCATCATATATTCGTTTACGGCAAGCGGCGGATAACCATGTTCGCGATAGAAATTCAAGGAAGCTTCGGGATCTTTACGCTTGGAAAGCTTGCGGCGGTTTTCGCCGTCCAGTTTCTGTATGGAGCAATTATGCCCGTAACGGGGAAGCGGAAAACCGAGCACCTTGAAAAGCTCGATATGAATCGGCAAAGACGACAACCATTCTTCGCCGCGGATAACAAGCGTTGTGCGCATGAAATGATCGTCGATCGCGTGCGCGAAGTGATACGTGGGAATTCCGTCCGATTTTAAAATCACGACGTCCTGATTGTTTTCGGTTACCGTGATTTCGCCTTTGATGGCGTCTTTGAACGGATGTTTGATTTCCGCGTTGCCCTGCGATTTAAGACGAATGACGTACGGTTTGCCCTGCCGCAGATTTTCGTAAATCTCCTCTTCCGTGAGATTTCTGCAATGCGCGAATTCGCCGTAGTAACCGGGAAGCAGTTTGTTTTCCGTCTGATATTCGCGCGTTTTTTCCAGCTCCTCTTCCGTACAGAAGCAGGGATAGGCAAGTCCGCGACGAATCAGGTCTTTGGCGAACGCGTGATAAATTTTCGCGCGCTGCCGCTGGTAATACGGACCGTAATCGCCGCATTTATCGGCGCCTTCGTCGAAATTTACGCCGAAATATTTCAGAGATTTGTGAACGACTTCCACGGCGCCTTCCACTTTGCGCTTTTCATCGGTATCCTCGATACGCAGGTAAAAAACGCCGCCGCTCTGATGCGCGATGCGTTCGTTGGCGAGCGCCACGTACAAATTTCCGAGATGCATGAAACCCGTGGGCGACGGCGCGATACGCGTAACTTCGGCGCCTTTTTCCAGCGCGCGCGGCGGATAAATTTTATCGTATTCCTCTATCGGCAATAAATCGGTATCGGGAACGAGTGCGTTTGCAAGTTTTTCAAAATCCATAATACTTTCCTTTCAAGCTTTCGCTTTTTTGTTGATTACGGAAAAATTATACAGCGTTTTTTATTTTTTGTCAACAGAAATCGCTGCTTCTGCGGCGGTTTCCGCGTTTTCGTTTGCCGCTTTTCCCTCTTCTGCCGTTTCGCTTGCCGAAGCGCGGAGTTTTTTCAGCGTTTTACGGATCATGATAAAATGCGACAGTGCGACAAGCACCCACGAAATAGGATAAGACAGGTAGATGATTTCAATCGTCGGTTTTGCCGCGAATACCGTGAAAATCCATATCACGCGGAAAAGACAGGCGCCGATAAGCGACGAAACGGACGCGGAAACCGCCTTGCCCAGCCCTTGCAGAACGCCAGAACCGAGCTGCATGAAAGCGATGGTGAAATACGGCACGAACATAATGAGCATGCGCGTAACGGCGGTGTCGTATGCGATTTTATCCAGTCCTTCCGCAGCCGGTCTGATACCGTAAAGTGCGAGCAGCGGATTTCTTAAAAGCAAAACGATTGCGGGAGAAATTACGCCGACGACAAACGACGTGAGATAGGCGATTTTTAAAAATGCCGATAGTCTGTCGTACTTTTTCGCGCCGGCATTCTGCCCCACGAAAGACACGGAAGCTTTGCCGACGGAATCGATGACGGTATAAATGAAGCCTTCCACGCTGGAGCACGCCGAATTGCCTTTAACGACGGGCTGATATGCCGCTTCCGCCCCCGCCACGGCGTTATTCACTTTGACGATAGATGATTGAATGAGCATATTCGAAAGCGAGAACAGCGAGCTTTGCACGGCGGCGGGAAACCCCACTTCCACGATTCTTCCGAGCGTTTTCATGTGGATACGCAGTTTTTTAAGGCGTAAGCGGCATGCGGTTTTATCTTTCAACAGCCGCGCGATCAATAATACCGCGGATACGGCGTTGGCGACGACCGTGGCGATTGCCACCCCCTCGACGGACAGATCGGCGACAAGCACAAGCACGAGATTTAAAATAACGTTGACGACGCCCGAAAGCGTAAGCACGACGAACGGCGTTTTAGAATCGCCTTCCGCATGCAGCACCGCCACGGCGAAATTCGTGAGTGCGATGACGGGAAGTCCGAGAAAATAGATTCTGGTGTAGACGGAAGCCAATTCAAGAAGCTTCGCTTCGTTGCCCATCAGAGCAAGCACGGGTTTGGCGAGAAAAAAGCCGAGCACACCGCAGAACGCGCCGAAAATCACGCCGAAAAGAAGCGCGGTATGTACGGCGTTTTCCGTTTCGGCACCGTCTTTTCTGCCGACGGCGCGGGAAATCACCACTTCGGCGCCTAACGAACAGCCGATGAAAAGCCCCGTGATGAGGTTGACGAACGCCGTAGTTGTGCCTACGGCGCCTACCGCGTCGGCTTCGTGCGAAAGCCCCACGACGACGATATCCGCCGCGTTATACAATACCTGCAACAGATTTGTGAGCATGAACGGAAGCGCGTACGCAACGAATTTTCCGAAAATGCCGCCCTCCGTCATATCCGCGTTTTTTGCCGCTCGACGTTTTGTTTTTACCGAAGAATCCATAATCATCCCTTATATTTTTTAAGACTTTTTTTATTCGGGTACAAGTATAACACCCCAAAAAGGAAAAGTCAATGGATTATCTCACCGAAAACATGGATGAATCAATCGGAATCAAGCAATAAGCCGCAATTTTCTTTGCATAATTTTATTTCGCCGTTTTCGGCGGCGCGCACAACGCGGACGACGCCGTCGCAAAGCGGCGTGCGCACGCCTGTTTTTATGCCTGCCGCCGAAACCGCGCCGGCGATATAATCGATTTCGCAGCGCCGACCGCGGCGGATATCGAGAAGCATGCCGCTGACGGAATTTTTATGGTTTTTAACGAATTTCGGAAGCAGAAAAAGCAAAAGTTTATCTTTAATCGCGCCGAACGGAGGTTTTGCTTTATGTAAAAGTTTCGCGACGTTCTTCCTCTGCACCGTATCGACGGAAATATGCTGCGCCGAAGCGACGGCAAGCGTTTCGCGCATGATTCCGAGCGCAAGTTTTCTTGCCGTTTTATCTGCGGCGATTTCGCCGAACGTGAGTCCCGTAGCGGCGGAGAGAGAAGAAAACGCCGCGTTGACGATCAGCTTCGCGTACCTTACGCCCGCGAGATTTTCCGTTTCGCGATAGAAATTTTCGTTGGTGATTGCGGCAACCGGCTGTAAAAGCGCGCGGATATTTCCGAATTGTTCCGACGTCTGCGCAGACGTGCAGATATCGCCGCGCCGTTTTTCGTCCGATTGATCTTTGACGGGCGGCGGCGCGTAAGCGCCTATGCAGATTTTTGCCGAAGCAAGCGTGGACGTGAGTTCCGCTTCGCCCGGCGTTGTGAAATTCGCGCCGAACGAGCACACGCCGCCGAACGTTTTTTCCGCGCCGACGATTTTTGCGACGGATTCTTCCGGCAAACCGTTCTGCGTGGTTACGACGACGCCGTTTCCGGACAGAAAATCTTTTAAAAACGTTACGATTTTTTCGTTATCGCGCTGTTTCGTCATCAGGAAAATCACGTCGTATCTGCCGTTTTGCCGCGTGCGCTCTGGCATTTCTTCGGGCGTGAAAATTGCGGGGCGGACGGTAAACGAGGTTTGATCCGCCGAGCAACGAAGCGTTAAGCCTCTCTTGCGTACCGCCGCGACGTGCGCGGGATTGCGCGCATATAAATCGATTGTTCCGCCGCTTTTTTCTATGAGCGCGCCGAGCGTTCCGCCCATGGCGCCCGCGCCGTAAATTGCCGCTTTTATCATTGTTGCATCCTCTTTTTGCCTTTTTATGAGGATATTGTAAAGGATTCGGGCGGAAATGTCAAGAAAATAGAGCGAAAATACGCATTTGCGGCGTTTTTCGGGGACGACGTTACTTGACAGCGCCGCCCGTTACGCCGGAAACGTAATATTTCTGCATGCTCATGAACAGCGTTACGATGATGACGCCGACGATGCTTGCGGCCGCGCAGAATACCGTGAAATTGCTGTTGAATCCGCTCTTTTCTTCGTTGATCAGCTTGAACAAACCCAGAGAAAGCGTGTATTTTCCGCTGTCGTTTATTATAGTGTTCACGAAAATGAAATCGCACCACGGCGCGATGAACGACGTAAGAATCGTGTAGACGATTATCGGTTTGGCAAGCGGCAGCGTAATTCTGAAAAAAATTGCGGTTTGCCCGGCGCCGTCGAGAAACGCGGCTTCCTCCATCGCGCGCGGAATGGTATCGAAAAAGCCTTTACAGATATAATATGAAAGCCCGGCGCTGCCCGAATACACAAGAATCAGCGCGAACAGAGAATTCGTGAGCCCCATCGCTTTCAAGATAAAATAGACGGCGATCATGCTCATAAAGCCCGGGAACATGCCGAGAACGAGAAGCACGTTCATGATGGGCTTCCGAAGGCGGAATCGGAGCCTTGAAAGCGCGTACGACACCATTAAAATAAACAGCGTGGTGAGCGCGCACGAACACGCCGCGACGACAATTGTGTTTTTCAGCCACAGAGAAAACGAAGTTTCGGTAAACAATCTTCTGAAATTGCCGAAACCGAGCCGAAGATTATCGGGAAATAATTTGTTGATGATGCCCGTATCCGGCGTAACGCGGAACGCCGTATACAAAAGATAAAAAATCGGCAACAGCCAGAGTACGGAAAGAAGCGTTAAAACGATATATCCGACGACGATTCCCGCGCGGTTGCGGCGGGGAAATTTTTTCCCGCCGGGCGTAACGCTTCGCGCGTTTTTTCGTTCTTCGGCAAAGCGCGCGGTATTCTGCGTGCGCTGTGCGTTGTGCAATTCGGAAAAACTCATTGATACGCCTCCTCGTTTTTCGTTGCGCCCGATTTATTGAACGTAATCAGCGAGATTGCCGCACAAACGACAAAAATGACGATGCCGATCACGGAAGCCACGTTATACTGCGGGTTGGCATCGGTGGTCAGACGGTACAGCCACGTTACAAGCAAATCGGTTGCCTGCGCCTTGGTGGAACCGAAGCGCACGCTATCCAACGGTCCGCCGTTTGTCAACAGCCAGATGACGTTGAAATTATTGATGTTGCCGACAAACTGCGTGATGAGATACGGCGTTGTCATCTGCAGAATATACGGCAACGTGATTTTAAAGAAAATCTGCACGGGATTGGCGCCGTCCATACGGGCGGCTTCGAGAGACGATTCGGGAACGTTCATTAAAAGCCCGGAGCACATCAACAGCGTGTACGGAACGCCGATCCAGATATTGACGAGAATAACGGAGAGTTTCGGAATCAGCGCGTGGAAGCGCGTATCCGTGAGCCACATGACGTTTGAGCCGAAAATAACGTTTAAAATACCGTTTCGATCGAGAATCTTCTGCATTAAAAGCAGCGTTACGAACTGCGGTACGGCGATTGCCGTAACGAACGCGGCGCGGAATATCGCCTTGCCCCGGATGCCTTTTTTATTGATGAGCATGGCGAGAAACATTCCGAGAAAAAAATTTGTGAACGTGGCGAAAAACGCCCAGACGAACGTCCAGAGAAGCACCTGCGCGAAAGCCTTGGGAAATTCTCCCCCGCCGCCGAACGCCAACAGCGTTTTAAAGCCCTGCAACCCCACCCAACCGAAAAGTCTGCCGGGCGGCATATGATTGTAATCGTAATTCGTGAACGCGATTAAAATCATGAATATGAGCGGAAGCACCGTAAACGCCAGCAACCCGATAAACGGAGGAAGCAGAAGCGGAAGATAAAATTTTTTATTGACGAGTTCGTTGACGTCCTCTTTGAACGTGAGTATTTTTTCGCCGCGGCGAAGGCGCAGATCGTTTTCGTAGGAGCCCTTTAAGTTAGCCGCCCAAAGCAAAACGAATAAAATACAGACGACGAGAGAAACGACGCCGTACAGTAGAATAAGAAAGCTGTTATCGCCCGCGACTTTTTCGAATACCTGCGTTTCCTCGTTCCAGATTTCTCCCGATACGCGCGTGCCGAGATTGCCCGAAAATAATTTGGCTACGTACTTTCCGCCGAAAAAAATCATGAACAGCACGAACGCCGTTTCGGCGGCGAGATAGAAAATCCCTTTGATGATCTGCCCGCGCGCAATCTGCCCCGAACCCATAAACACCGCCGAGGCTTTCGTTGCCGCAGAACCTTCACCGATTGCCGTAAATAAGCCCGCGCGACGTTTGTTCGCCGAGCCGACGTTTTTTATTTTGTTTTTACGTTTTTCTTCCGCGATTTGCATTTCGTACTCCTTAAAGAAAAAGGCGCGCCGCAAACGGCGGGTTTCGCGTTCGCGGACGCACTCCTTTTTGTTTTTGCGGTTTTTACGCCGACCGTTCGTTTAATCCGTCGTTTTTTCGATGGCTTTCACGTAGGCGGCGAGCTCGGTTTCGAGCCTGAATTCGCTGCCTGTGGTGGCTGCGGTAATCATCGCGTTGCCCAACCCCTGCATAGGCAACCAGAGCGTGGACGGTACGTTCTTCTGCGTTTTTGAATATTTCAGCTGATTGGCGATCGCCGTTGCGCAGGCGTCGCTTTGCACGTCGTTTTCTTCGCGCGCCTCTTTATTTGTGGGAACGAAGCCGCGATCTTTAAAACGACGCACCTGATTTTCTTTATTCGTGTAATACTCGGCAAATTCGAGAGCTGCGGATTTGTTTTTGGAATACTGCCCCACGCCCATCAGTTTATACCCGGCGAACGCCGTGAGCTGCTTCTGCGTTTCGCCGCTTTCGCCGCGCGCATAGGTGTACGAAGGAAGTTTCGCCACGCCGAAATTTTCGCCGAGATAGCCGGAAAAAGTCTTTTTGTTCCAGATGCCGGAAGTGGCGGCGATGACGCTGCCGTCGGAAAAGCCCGCGGCGATTGTGGAATCGTTGGCATCGGGAAAGACTTTCGGATTCGAAGCCGTTTCGTATAACGCCTTCGTTACCTTTTTGCCGACGTCGCCGCCGAAATCGGTGGAGATTTTCGTTTCCGCAAACGAATCGTTATAGGTTACTTCGTAGCCGAGCCCGGCGCCGAAATAAAAAGACGTGTTGTACCAGCCGTCGTTCAGCGGCATGGCGAATTTTTTGGACGAAGAACATTTTGCGAGAATACCGTCGAGCGTTTCCACATCGGTTTCGCTGAAATACGCCTTATTATAATACAGAAAAAACGTATTATCGGTATACGGGAAAGCATAAACGCTCTCTTCGCCGTTTGCGCCCGTAACCGTAGCCGCATCCACTGCTTTTTCGTCGTTGTTTTCCCGTATACGGATAAGTCTGTCGCCGCCGATACGGGAAAGCGCGTCGCCCGCTATCAGCTTTAAAATCTGATCGCTGGAAAAGGAAAATACGTCCGGCGCGGCTTCTACGTCGGTTAAAATTTTCGTAGCCACTTCGTTTTCGCCCTGCGCCGCAAAACGGAAATTATACTGCGTATCCGCATGATCTTTTTTGAAATTTTCGGAAATTTCTTTCGCCAGATCCATATCCATCTGCGAACACCATACGGTAAGCGTTACGGCGTTATCCGTATGCTTTTTGCACGCGCCGAGCATGGTGCCCGCGATTGCCGCGACGGAAAGCATCGCAAGAGTTTGTTTCGTCTTTTTCTTCATACCTTTCGCTCCTACTTCGAATATTGAATTTCTGCGCTCCGAAAAAATCGGGCTAACGTTATTTTCGGTAAGTTTCCGTCTTTTTATACTTCGCTTTCCGCATAAAAAATTCCGCCCCGTACGGCGTAAACGCCCGAGCGGAACGGAAAGGTTCTTCTGCGATTTTTATCGCGCGTATTCTTTTTATCTGCGATACTCAAACGTAAGGCGCAGAAGCGTTTCTTTGACTTCCGGCGATAACAGCTGCGCTTTCGGATAGCGGAAACTCCAGTTTTTTGTTGAAAGCGTGGACGGCGCGTTGATGCGGGCTTCTGCGCCGAGTGCCAGCAAATCGTGCAGCGGCGCCACGCAAAGATACGACGGAGAAGCAAACGCGAGCCGTACCGCCTCGGCGCAATATTCTTCGGGCGTAACCGCCGCGGAATCGACGCCGAATTTTTTGCATTCGCCGCGGAAATCGCGCACAAACCGTTGCTTTTCCGATTCGGGAAGCGAACGGACATAAGCGGCGAACGGCGGATTATCGTGCGTGCCCGTATACGCCACGCTGTTTTCCGGCGAATTCGAAGGCTTGTTTGTGTTATCCGCGTTGCCGTCGAACGCAAATTCAAGCACGCGCATGCCGGGATAGCCGACGTTTTTCATCAGCCTGAGCACGCCCTCGTCGATTACGCCGAGATCTTCCGCCACGATAGGCAAATTTTTCATATCTTTGAAAAGCGCTTCTTTCGGACCGTCTTTCCATTCGCCTTCGCGCGCCGTCTGCGCGTTCTGCGGGATAGAAAAATATCTGTCGAATCCGCGGAAATGATCGATGCGCACCGCGTCGAACAAACCGAGCGCTTTACGGATGCGTTCTTTCCACCAGCGATAGCCGTTTTTCTTCATTTCGTCCCAGCGGTAAACGGGATTGCCCCACAGTTGCCCGTCGGCGGAAAAAGCGTCGGGCGGCACCCCGGCTTTCTGCGTTTGTCTGCCGTTTTCGTCTGTTTCGAACAGAGATTTTCCGTATTTCCACATTTCGACGGAATCGCCGGAAACGTAAATGGGCATATCGCCGAGCAGTTCTACGCCGAAATCTTCGGCACATTTTCTTAATTGCGCCCACTGTTTTAAAAATTCGTATTGCGTAAACTGCCAGAAGCGGATTTCTTCCGCGTGTTCCGCGGCGAATTTTTCCGCTTTTTCTTCGCCGAATTGCGCATACTCGCCCCATTCCTGCCACGGACGATAAGAAAAATGCGTTTTCAGCGACATAAACAGCGCGAAATCGTAATATTCTCCCTTTTTTAAAAATGCGGCGAAATTCTGCGCTTCCGCACGATGCGCGGCAAGATAATCTTCGCGCTCGAACCGTGAAAACGCTTTTTTTAACAGAGGCACGCGCGTACGGAACAATTTTTCGTAGTCGATACGCGAATTATCCGACGTATAGGCGTTTTCCGCCGCGTAATCGTTGAGTTCGGACTGCGTGAAAAGCCCCTCTTCTTTCAGAAGCTGCAAATCGATGAAATAGTAGTTGAGAGCGTATGAACAGACGGACTGATACGGACTGTCGCCGTAACTTGTGGGTAAAAGCGGCAGAATCTGCCAAACTTTTACGCCCGCCGAAGCGAGATAGCCGATAAATTCGCGCGCGACGGCGCCTATCGTGCCGATTCCGTAAGCGTCCGGAAGTGAAAAAATCGGCAGCAATACGCCGCATTTACGCGGCTTTTCCGCTTGATTTTCCGTTGAATCGAATATTGTTCCGCTCATAATTTTACCTTTTGTAAGTATGTACAGTTTACCTGCGTATTATAGCCGATTTACGGAAAAAAGTCAAGCATAACCCGCGGGATTCCGGACGGGCGGAAAGTTGATTTCAGAACCGGCTTTCCGCATCGTAAAAATCGCTTGCCGAAAGACGTTTTTTTAAGCGGGCGATCGCGCGTTTTTCGATTCTGGACACATAGGAACGGGAAATATTCAGCTTCGCCGCCACTTCTCTCTGCGCTTTCGGCGCCCCGCCCGTAAGCGCGTAACGCATGCAAAGCACCGTGTATTCCCGCTCGCTTAAAAGCGCGCGGATGGATGTTAAAAGGCGCTCGCGCTGGACGGAACGTTCTACGTTTTCGAAAACACCCTCCTCTTTTTCGGCAAGGACGTCGAGAAGCGTGAGTTCGTTGCCGTCTTTATCGAGCCCGACGGGATCGGACAGCGAAAGCGTATTTTTGTGCTTTTTATTGGCGCGGATCAACATTAAAATTTCGTTTTCGATACAGCGCGCGGCGAATGTGGCAAGCGTGGTGCCTCTGCCCGGGCGATAATTATCAAGCGCTTTCATAAGCCCGAGACTGCCGACGGAGATGAGATCGTCGTTTTCGGCGGCGCCGCGATATTTTTTGACGACGTGCGCCACCAGCCGCATATTGTGTTGTACGAGAATTTCTTTGGCTTGCTTGCGTTCCTCCGGCGTTTGCCCTTCGTTTAAGGCGCGAAGATATTTTTCTTCGTCTTCTTTGGACAGCGGTCGGGAAAAAGAATTCTTTCCGCCGATCAATCCCGTTAAAAAACCGATTTTGCATAAAAACGACCAGAAAACGCTTAAAAACATTGAATTTTCTCCTTTTTCCTCTCTGTTTTGCGGCGCCGTCTGCGTTTTTTTTGATTTTCGGCGCTTGTATAAGCTATGAAAAAAAAGGGTTGTACTATGCCGTTTTACTGTTTTTTCCGACGTTTTTCGCCGTTTTTTGATAAGAAACTGCCGCCGATGGACAACACCGGCGGCTACGATTTCCGTTTTATGCGTTTTTAATCGACAAGTTCGAAATCCGCGCCGTTTTTTGTATCGGACGAACCGCCGATATATGCCGTAAAATCGCCGTTTTCCGCGGCAAATTCAAGCTCGGCGTTATAGAATTTCAACATTTCTTCATTGATTTCAAACGTTACGAGCGCTTCTTCGCCCGCGGCAAGAGTTACTTTTTTAAAGCCTTTGAGTTCTTTTACGGGGCGAACGACGGAAGCGACTTTATCCCGAAGATACAACTGTGCCGTTTCGGTCGCCTCGCGCATACCTGTATTTTTCACGGTAACGCATGCTTTGATTGCTTCGCCCCGGCGCAGTTTTTCCGCGGAAACCCGCGCTTTTGTGTAAGAAAATTCTGTATAGGAAAGCCCGTAGCCGAACGGATACAGCGGAAGATTCGGTCCGTCGATATACGACGACGCATAACCTACGCGCGAAAGATCGTTTTCGCGGGGTCTGCCGGTATTGAAACAATCGTAATGAATCGGGCACTGCCCCGTTACCGCGGGAAAACTCATCGGAAGTTTGCCTTCGGGAGAAACTTCGCCGAACGCGAGATTTGCGATTGCGTTGCCCGCTTCCGTGCCCGGCTGCCATACGAGAAGAATCGCGGGAGCGAGTTCGGATAATTTTTTGATTGCAAGCGGTCTGCCGGAAAAAAGCAGCACCGCGGTGTTTTTGTTTGCGGCAAGCACCGCTTCGAGCAATCGGTACTGCGCTTCGGGCAGTTCGAGATTCTGTTTGCTGTTTCCTTCGCCGCTGTCCCCTTCCGGTTCGCCGAGCGCTAAAAGAACAACGTCCGCCCCGACGGCAAGCCGCGCCGCATCTTCGATTTCTTTTTCGTCGGCAACCGCGTCGAGCGCGACGCTTACGCCCTGCGCAAAACCGATTTCGGCATCGGGAAGCAGATTTTTCACGCCGTCGGTGATTTTTACCGTATCGTTACCGTTGCCGTAGCAATGCCAGAAGCCGATAATATCGCCCGTATTGCCGAAAGGACCGATGACGGCGATTTTTTTCGCGTTCTTTTTAAAAGGCAATACGCCTTTGTTCTTTAAAAGCACCGCCGATTTTTCCGCCGCGATTCTTGCGAGAACGCGGTTTTCCGCCGTCAGTATTTCCGATTTCTGCGTTTTTTCCGCTTCTTCCTTTGTTTTCGGCAGGAAGCGATACGGTTCTTCAAGCAAGCCGAGATCTTTTTTGAGGTTCAGAACGCGGCGCACGGCGTCGTTTACCTGCATTTGTGAAATTTTCCCCTCCGCAATCAGATCTTTCATGCAATGGAGATAAGCGGCGGACATCATTTCGATATCGTTTGTAGCCTGCATAGCTTTGTAAGCGCAATCCTTTTCGTCTTTCGCCACACCGTGGTTCATCATTTCGCGGAACGCGTTATAATCGCTGATAATCACGCCGTCGAAGCCCCATTCGTCGCGCAGGATGCCTTTGACGAGCTTCCTGTTTGCCGCGGCGGGAACGCCGTTGAGAGAATTGAAAGACGTCATGACCATTTTTACGCCCGCATCCACGGCGGCTTTATAGGCGACGAGATATTTTTCGCGCAGCGTGAGTTCGCTCATATCCACGGTGTTATAATCTCTGCCTGCTTCGGGGGCGCCGTAAGCGGCGAAATGCTTCACGCACGCCGCAACGCCTTCGCGCTGGAATCCTTTTACCTGCGCGGCGGCAAACAAACCGTTTAAATACGCGTCTTCGCCCGTGCTTTCCATCACTCTGCCCCAGCGGGCGTCGCGCACCAAATCTACCATAGGCGCGAACGTAACGCGTACGCCCATGGCACGGGCTTCGCGCGCAGCCATCGCGGAACATTCTTCCATGAGCTTAGGATTGAACGTTGCCCCCATCCCCAGATTGACGGGATAAATCGTGCGGCAGCCGTGTATGACGTCCATCATGAACAGCATGGGAATTTTATTGCGATCGGCTTCGAGGTGCGTCTCCTGTATACGGCGCACCTGTTCGGCGCCGCGGTAATTCAGCGTGGAGCCGATCCCCGGAAGGTCGTTATCGGAAATGCCTACGTCCTCTTTCGGTCCGGTTGCCGCCGTTTTATCGGCGGTATCGAAAAATGCGCCCGAAAGTTGCGTAAGCTGCTGCAATTTTTCGTCAAGCGTCATTTTTTCAAGCAATTCTTCGACGGAAACGTTCTGCGTTTCTTTTTTGTTTTTCATGGTATTTCCTCCCCGGATATTCCGGTTGTTTTTTGTACGGAATCGTACGAGCGTTTATAGTATAACACAGAAAAGTAAAAAACGCTTCTCAAAAAGCGTTTTAAACATTCTTATTTTTATGCATTCCGCATCTATTTTTTCTGATTACCGCCGAGAATACGGCTTAAAAAATCTTGCGCGGAAGCGCTTTCTTTCAGAATTTCTTCTTTTCCGTCCGAAAACGTCTTTTCCGCCCCCACGGAAAACAGACGATCCAGCGTTTTCGATTCTTCCGCAGACAAAAACTTTTCCTCGTTATCTACGTGCGAAGCCGTGCCGTCCGGAATCGCCGTTTTGCCGCGGCGGAAATTGCCGGATAATTGCCACGTTGCAGATGAAACGCCGAGCAGTTCCTGTGAAAGCACCGCATCGAACGGCGAACCCGTTTCGGTGGAAAGCACGGCGAACACCGTGAGCGATGCGCCCGATTTTAACCTGCGCGCGGAACCGAGGAATTTCTTGAGATAATGCACCGTTTTGCTTTCCAGTCCGCCCGCCAGCGTTCTGCCGCCCGCCGATTCCTCCGTTTCGTTGAACGCGCGCGCAAGAGCGTTGAGATCGTCGAAAAGAAGCAGCGCGTTTTTGCCGTCGCAAACGTATTCTTTGGCGCATTTCAAGGCTTTTTCCGCCTGCGAAATCTGCTCGTCCGGTTCGTCGCAATAACCGGAAGCATAGATTTCCGCCACGGGAAATTCGCGCCGCCATTCGCCGATGGTTTCGGGCGAGCGTTCGCACAGCCCCGCCACGATTTTTATTTCGGCATCGTTTTTCGCCGCGGAACGGGCGATTTCGCGCAGGAGCGTGCTTTTGCCCGATTTCGGCACGCCGGATACAAGCACCCGCTGCCCTTTTCCCACCGGAAAAAGCGTTACGAAATATTTTAAAAGAAGATTTCCGTCCGATTCGAAAGAAAGCAGTTTTTCGCACGGATAAACCGCGTCGGCCCTGTCGAAATTATCAAAAAGCGTACCGGGAAGCACCGCATTGACGGAAAGCACTTCGGCTACGATATAAAATCCCGCCTGTTTCCCGGCGTGAAACGTGAGCTTATCGCCCGTGCGCGCGCCGGAAAGCTCTACGTTTTTCGAAGAAATCACCGCTTTTTCGCCCAACAATTCGCGCGGTTCCGTAATTTTAACGCAATAACTGCCCGACAGCGTGGTTAATTCGCCGCAGAACACCGCGCGATCGTAATAGGCGGGATCCTGATTTTTGGCACTCAGAACGAGCGAATCGGACGGTTGCGTGCCGCTGAAACAGGCGTTGTTCTCTTCCGTTGCCTCTTCGCCGTAATCCGCTTCGATTGCCGCGCGTTTAAAATTGAGTTCATCCAGCCCGGATAAAATGGCGGGATCGACGAAATCTTCTTTTACGGGCGCGCCGCGGTTACTTTTCGCCGCGGGAAGGCGTTCGCCCGAAACGATTGCCAGAATACAATCGACCAGCTCTCCTTTTTTTCTTGCGGTTGCCTGCGGTACGCCGACATATCTGCCGAGCGTTCGCAACGACACGATGCCGATTGCGTTTAAAAATCCTGCAAATTCTATCCTCCATTGCTTGATAGCTTCCGCTCTGTCCACTTGTATTTCTCCTTATATCTTTTCGTAACGAACGTTTTTTTATTTTTATGCGCCTGCTTTTTCGGACTACTATTCGAGAAGCCGCGCGCAAAGTTTTACTTTCATTTTCTGCTCGCCGTAATCGAAAACGAGCGTATAAACGACTTCCGCGGAAACAACGTCTTTCAGTTGTTTCAGTGCGATTTTATGCGTTTTTATCCGTACTTCTCCGTTCAGTCCGTCCGGACCGAACGTACCTTTCGTGATATTTCCCTCTTCGAAGAGAAATAAAGCGCTCATTTCTCCGTTGCGGCGCCAGCTTGCCCGTTTGCCGTCCGTAAAGAAACTGCCCGCGTCGTCCGCGCTTTCGTAAGAAAGAATCACGCCGCCGCAATCGTCTGTTTGCAGGGTTCCGCATTTCGATAGAACGGATTTTTTTCCGTCCGCTTCCGTGAGCAGCGAAATACGGCAACGGTAACCGCGGAAAACGGGCGCCGTCAAAGCGAAATTACCTCAAGCGTGGAAAGCGCCTCTTCTATCAGCTCTTCGACGTTGAGTTTGCTTTCTTCCGCTTCGATGAAAGAAAGCTTCGGGCGGATGGCGGGAAAATCGGGAAGAAATACCGTACAGCAATCTTCGTAGGGCAAAATAGAAGTTTCGTAGGCGCCGATTTTTACCGAACGTTCGATGATTTCGTTTTTATCGAACCCGACAAGCGGGCGAAGAACGGGCAGATTTTCTACGACGGCGTTGGAGGACGTCATGCCTTCGATCGTCTGACTTGCCACCTGACCGAGGCTTTCGCCCGTAATCAGGCACTGCGCGCCGATTTTTTTCGCATAGCGTTCGGCGATGCGGTACATAAAGCGGCGAAGCAGCGTTATCATCAGTTCCGGCGCGCATTTTTCGTGGATTTTTTCCTGTATATGCGTAACCGACGCCACGTTCAGTTTTGTGCCGAGCGTATATTCCGAAAGAATTTTCGCCAGTTCGACCACCTTTTCTTTCGCCTGTTCGTTGGTATAAGGATAACTGTTGAAATGCAGGCAATCCACTTTCATGCCGCGTTTCGCCATCATGTACCCCGCCACGGGAGAATCGATGCCGCCCGAAATCAGAAGCAGACCTTTGCCGCCCGTGCCGACGGGCATGCCGCCCGCGCCGTCTTCGTCTTTGCCGCTGACAAGCGCCGCGCCGTTTTCCCTTACGTCCACGCGGATAATATGCTGCGGCGTATGCACGTCTACGGAAAGAGCCGGGAACGCTTCCAGTAATCTGCCGCCGATTTCACGGGAAATTTCGATGGAAGTAAGCGGATACTTTTTATCGCCGCGATGCGATTCTACCTTGAACGTGCCGTTTTCGGGCGCGAGCGATTTTGCCGCTTCGAAAATATCTTCAAGCGACGACGACGTTTCGTACCCGGCGGAAATCGTATGCGCGCCGAAAACTTTTTTCAGCGCGGCGAGAATGTTTTCCTCTTCCGCTTCGTTAAAATCCGCCACGATGTACCTGCCGCTCGGGCGGCGCAAGGTGTGCTTGTAGCCTTTCAGCGCGCGTTCGATGTTCACGAAAAACATCTGTTCGAAGTAGCCTTTGTTTTTGCCTTTTAAAAATAATTCCGCGTATTTGATGATGATAACTTTTTGCATAGCGTAAGTCCGTTGTATTGTTTTTATTTCGTGCGTTCGAGAAGTTCGCGGGCGCAGGCGTTCAGAATCTGCGCGGCGCGCTCGGTTTCCTCTTTTGTCGTTGCGGGAGAAAAACTCAGGCGGAGAACGCCGTCCGCCGTGATTTTATCGTATCCGCAGGCGAGAACGACATGCGAATAACGGGATTTTTCGTTGGAAGAACATGCGGAGCCGGTGCCTATAATCAAACCTCGATCGTCGGCGAGATGCAGAAGAATTTCGCCGCGGAGTCCGCGGGCGGAAACCGTTAAAATATACGGCGTGCCGTCTTTGGGAGTGATGCGGGCGAAAATCCCCGGATCAAGCGCCGACCAGAGCGATTCGCGATACGAAGCAAGGCGTTCGTAATCCGCTGCAAGCGAAGAAAATTTCTTTTCCGCCGCATATTCCAGCGTTTTGACGCCGAACACGTTTTCGGTGCCGCTGCGCCAGCCGTTTTCCTGTCCGCCGCCGAAAAGATACGGGCGAATCGGCAACGTTTTTTTACGGATCAGCGCGCCCGTGCCTTTGAGCCCGCCGATTTTATGCGCGCTGAGCGAATATAAATCCACCTCTTTGCCGAGGCGGAACGGAATTTTTCCGAAGCCCTGCACGCCGTCGCTGTGAAACACGACGCGGGGATTTTTTTCTTTGACTTTTTTCGCAACGGCGTTGATATCGTTTATCGCGCCCGTTTCGTTATTGACATGCATGACGGAAACGAACGTTGTTTTTTCGTCCACCAGTTCCAGCAGTTTTCCGACGTTCACACGCCCGTCCGCTTCCAACGGAGCAAAGCGCGTTTCCGCGACGTTTCTGTTTTTCAGTTCGGAAAACGGAGCCAGAATCGCCGAATGTTCGCCCGCCGAAGTTACCGCGTTGCCCCGCCGGGCATAGCCGAACACCGCCGTGTTATCCGCTTCGGTGCCGCAGGAAGTAAACGTTAAATCGTACGAAGCGGTATCGGCAACGTACGAAACCAGTTTTTCGCGGGCGGCTTTCAGTTCGCGCGAAAGCGCAAACCCCTCTTTATACATCGCCGAAGGATTGAAATAGTTTTCTTTCAGGTATTGTTCCGCACGCGCAACGCTTTCGCCGCAAGGCTGCGTGGTGGCGGCGTTATCCATATAAATCGTCTGCATGTTTTGCTTATTGCTCCGGATAATTTTTTTCAGCGCTGCGCCTGTTTTTTATCCTGCATGACGTAATCGCTTTCAAGAATTCCGCGCTTGACGAATTTCAGGATATTGACAAGCAGTTCTTCGCGGCATTCGAGAACATAAACGCGTTTGCCGACGGGCTCGCTCGTCTGGATATACAAAAAGAATTTGCCTTTGGCGGGTTCCGCGTTCGGCGTGCACACGATTTGTTTCACCGACGGATCGGCACAGACGCGCTCAAACGACGGAGCGTCGGCGTCGCCGAGTTTTAAGATGCTTTCCGCTTCGATTCTGTACAAAAATTTGCGGCGATTGACGTTGTAAACTCTGGAGATGCGAAGTTCGCCCGATACGAACGTGTAATCGTAGCTGAGATTGATCCGGCGCTTTAAAAGAAAACACGCGAGCCACGGTCCGACGAACAGAAAAAGCATAAACAGCAGAAAAATAAGCAGGGCGATTGCCGAGCCTCTGTCCTCCGCTTTCATCGCTTTGAACGAAAATAAAAACGTGAGCAGATTGAAAAGAAAAATGACGGCGAAAATTACCGCGAGCGCGCCGAAAAATTTAGAAATAATATTGATTACCTTATAGCGCTTTTCTACTTTCGGCGCGTTGACGTTCACCGCGCTTTCTTCATATAAAACATCCATCGTTTTCTTGTTATCTCCTATATATTTACTTGATTTTGTTCCGTTTCTTGTCTGATAAAAATACAGGCGGAAGCCGAATAATTTCCGGCGCCGAGCTCCGCGAGAATTTTCGCGTTGCCGCCTTCCAGAACCGTGCGTTGCGCTTCCGTTGCCGGAAAAAGCGGCTTGCCTTCGTACACCACGCAGATTTTTCCCGTTTCCGACGTCAGATACACGTTTGCCGTTTCCGCCGACGCAAACCCCGCGGCGCCGATTGCTTCGAGCACGGCGTACGGATTCAGCCGCCCGCGTTTCAAAGATTCTGCTACGGAATTACGCCGCGCGAACGACGTTGCCGCTCCGACAGCCTCCCGCGCGGATTTCGCTCCGCGCACTTCCGCCGTTATCAGTTTTTCTCCGCACGATTCCGCCGCGAACGCCAAAAAATCGGTCAGCGCCGAACGAATCAGACGGAAAGCTTTGCCGTACTCGGCGTCGGCGCGATCGATCGGATAATTTTCGGCGCCGCACCCGGATAAAAACGCCGCGGCGTCGAAAAGTCCGCCGTCTGCGGAATCGCCCGTGCAGCCGAGCGGATCGGCATACAGGCTTTTCAGCATTTTCAAAAGCATAGGCGAGGATATACGCGCGTCGGTAAGGATTAAAAGCTGACGATACGAAACTTCCGTATTTTCGCCGCCGACCGTTTTTTCGCCCGTAAATCCGCCGGCGGAAACGCGCAGAAGAAAATCGATTTCGCCCGGGTAACCGCCGACGGAAATTTTATAGCGGCGGGAAATCGTTTGCGACGGAGAAGAATCGTTCGTAAAAATCGCCAGTTCGTTTTTGCCGATTTTCAAATCGCAAAAAAGTTCTTTGAGATACTTTTCGCACGTTTCCTTTTCTTTTGCGGAAAAAGGCTTTTCCTCGCCGTTTAGAAATAAAACCGCTTTCGCCTTATCTTTTTTGGCCGCCGTTTCGGACAGAGCGTGAAAATACGGCTTCTGCAAATTTCCGCCCGTGATATACGCCGATTCCGCCGGCGGACGACAATACACGGCGCCCGGCGGCGCCAGCCTGCTGAACGCGGGCTTTTCCCTTGTAAAACCGTTTGCAAGCACGGCACATTCGCCGAGCGGCTCGAAAGTTCTTGCGACGCCGTTTTTTCTCATTGCGCGTTACCGCCGCTTGTTTCGCCGCCGATTTGCATCTTTTCTTGCCGCGCGCCGCGCTTCGCAAAGGAAAATTCGGCGCGTACGACGTTTTCGCCCTCTTCGTTAAAGCCGCCGATCACGCAAAAATCCGCCTCGTCCTTGCGATAAAAAGACAGCGTTTCGCCCTCTTTGCACTGTTTGACGTAGGCGATAGAAAACGAGCTTACGTATTTATCGGCAAGTTCAGCGACGGAAAAGCAATTCAGACAATAATCGGCATAATGCGTGTTGTTGACGTGCATGTTGTGATCGTATTCGGAATTTGCGATTTTAATCGAAAATTTCTTCTCGCCTTCCCCCGCGGATAGTTTCGCGGTTTTCGTCTGCGGAGCGCCGGACTTTGCGGGATCGTAAATTTCCGCGTTGCGATAATCCTGCTCCGGAAACGCTTTGGGGGTAAGAAGTTTCCCCGTGGAAAAATCCACCGCGCACCAGCGGGACGTAGCGGACAAAATTTTCTCTCCGCTTTCTGCATACCCTTCGTATTCTCTGCCGAATACGACGTAAGACGGCGGCGTGGGCCACGTGCGAAGCGAAAGCGTTTCGTACAGCGGCACGGCGCGGGAAAGCACGCAGCGGATTTCCGCAAGAAAAAAAGCATAACCGTGTTCTTTCAGATACTTATAGCCGAATTTCAGCTCGTCCGCGCTCTTCGAAGCGATGCTTTCAAAGCGCGACAAAAGCGCGGAAATCTTCAGCTCGTCCTTGAAGTCCACGTCGCAAAAATCGGTTTTATAAGATTCTTCGCATCTGTAATGTGCCATATCGGTTTTATTATACAGTGAAAAAAGAAAAAAGTCAACTCGCCGAAGGCGCGAAAAAAATATTTCCCGCAATTTTCGCCCGTTTTTGCATTTTTTTTGCGAAATTTTATGTACATTTGTTCAATTCTGCCCGTGTATCGTTGACAATTACTTTTTGATGTGATATAATATTTACGACATACAGATTATTTATGGTTTTATGCCCTTTTTTGTACCGGAAACAGACAAATCAAGGCGCACAAACTATTACGACAGACATAATAATTATGTGTGGCGAAGTAATTTTTGAGGTTTTTGTACTATGTCTGACGTAATTATTGCGTCAGGCATAGCAATAAAGCACTATCGGGGAGGTTTATCGCGTGAGCGACATAAAAGAAACATTCGACGAAGCGGAATACGATTACGATAAGATTACGGGCGGAGAAGAAGGCGGCATGTCTATCAGCTCCGATTTAATCCGCGGACACATCAATACGATTATTCTGCGCAGTTTATACGACGGCGACAAATACGGATATGATATTTTAAGCGAAATCGAAAGCAAAACAGGCGGCTTGTATTCCATCAAGCAGCCTACTTTGTACAGCGCGCTGAAACGCCTTGAATCGCTGCGGTACGTCGCTTCGTACTACGGAGAATTTTCCAACGGCGGCAGGAGAAAATATTTCCGCCTGACCGACGAAGGCAAGGAATTCGTGAAAAAGTCCCTTTCCGAATGGGAATATTCGCGTACGATTATCGACAGCCTGATTGCGGACGGCGACAAGCATTTCGATTTTTCGTTTATCACGGAAAAGCAGAAAGAACTGGAGAATATCAAGCGCAATCTTACGGCGCGCGAATCGGCGCTTACCGAAGAAAGAAATTCGCTGAAAAATCTGCAGGCGGAACTTGAACGGCAGCGTTCGTTGCTTTCGGTGCAGACTTCCGCCCTTTCTTCGCAAAAAAGCGATTATAACGAACTGAAAGCGAAAATCGAGCGTCTGGAAAGCGAATCGGAAGCCAAGGAACGCGAACTTTCGGCGAAAAGAACCGAGCTTTCGGCAAGCAACGCGAAACTGGAACGACTGCGCGAAGAGACGGAAGAAAATAACCGCGATATGGAACGGTTGCAGGCGGAAATCGACCGCCTGAAGATTTCTTCGCAGAATAATTCCGCCGAAACGGACGCTCTTTCCGCCGAACTGAACGAGGCGCGCGATCTTTTAAACGGGAAACAGCAGGAACTTGCCGATCTGCAATCGGACATCGGCGTAAAAACGGAAGCCTTGGAAAACGCCCGCGCGGAACTCGCCGCATTGAAAGACGCCCGTGCGGAAGCCGAAAACAGGCAGGAAGAACTGAACGAAATGCAGTTGCGGATTTCCGAAATGCAATCGCGCGTGGACGAAACGGCGGAATCTTTAAGAAAAGCACAGCTGGAATCGCAGGAAAAACAAAACGAAATCGAAGCCAGAGAAACAGAACTGAACGAGAAACGCGAAGCTTTGCAAAAGCAGGAAACCGAGCTTGCGGAAGCGAAAGAGAAACTTTCCGCCGCGGAAGCGAAGCTTTCCGATATGCAAAACGCGCTCGCCGAATCGATTGCGGCGCGGGAATCGCTGGAAGCGGAAAACGCCGACAAGCAAACCGAACTAAACGCGGCGCTTAACGAAGCAGAAAACGCGCGGAAGGAACTGAACGAAAAAGAAACAGAACTTGCCGAGCGCGAACAGAAATTGCAGGAACTTTCGGCATTGACGGATTCCGCCGCGTTAAAAACGACGGAAAGCGCGAAAGAACTGGAAGAACGCGAAAACGCGCTGAAAGAAGAACAGAACGATTTCGACGAAGAAAAGCGGCGTTTCGAAGAAGAAAAAACGGATTTCGAAGAAACGAAGCGTTCGTTTGAGGAATTGCGCGCGGCTTTCGAAAAGGAAAAATACGAATTCACCGAACGGGAATACGAATTTTCGGCAAAGGAAAAAGACGTAGAAAACAAGACGACCGATTTCGAATCGCGCGAAAACGCCCTTTCGCAGCGCGAATCGGAACTGGACGAAAGACAAATTCGCCTCAACGAGCGCGAAGCGGCGCTGCGCCAGAGAAAAGACGAAATTTCCACGACGGAAAATCGGCTTTCGGCACGCGAAAGCGAGCTGGAAGAACGCGAAGAAACGTTGAAAACCGAGCAGTCGGATTTTGCGACGCGGCGCGGCGAACTTTCTACACAGCAATTCGATTATGCCGACAAAATCGGAGCATACAACGCCGACCTGAAATCTTTCAACGAGGATCTGCAACGATTCCATTCCGAGCGAACCGCATGGACGGAAGAACGCCGCGCCTTCGACGAAGAACGGCAGAATTACTATACGGAAAAAGCGCTCTGGCAAAAAGAAAAAGAAAAATACGAAGCGGATAAAGCCAGAACGGAAGAAGAAAACGCGCAGACGATCAACGCCGTACGCGAACAAGCCGCAAATTTAACCCGCCGCGAAGCAGCTTTAAAAGACAAAGAATATGAGCTGGAAGGCAGAGAATCGGCTTTGAACGAAGCGCGCAGACAATTCAACGCGACGCGAATCGCTCAGGAATACGCAGCGTTGACGGGCACGCCCTCTTCTTACGATAACCGCGAACAAAACGAACGGAACAGGCAGCAACAAGCCGCGGTTCCGCAGCAGCCCGCCCCCTATGCGCAGGAGTTCGGAAGAAACAACGCGCAGAACGGCTATGATTTTTCGGCGTTGAACGAACGCGCGCATGCGGACGGAATCAAGCTGCGTACCGCGGGAAACGCACAGGGGTTCGGCGGAACGAATTATAACGCTCCCCTCCCTGCCGCAAACGCGCAGAAAACGGAAGCCGCAAACGGATTTTTCAATAAAGGCAAAACACTGTTCAGAGCGGCGATGGTAATTTTCTTCATTATTATCGCGGAAAGTCTTTCGGCGTTTTTCCTCCGCGATAAGCTGAACGTGAACGGGCTGTACCCCTTCGCCGCGTTTGCCGTAGGATTCCTTGCGTTTCTGATTTGCACGATTATGTACGCAGGCGGCTATAAACCGAAAGTCCGCAGAACGAAAAAATGCCCGTACATCGTTACGGCGTGCGTGATGTTCGTTATCGTAACGGTGCTGGCATCGATGATTGCGGTGTACATGAAAGCGGATCTCCGCTCGTTGCGCGATTTGCTTAAGTTTGTGGTACTTCCCGCATTATATCTCTTCAACATAGTGTTGTTTTCGATATTCTATCGGTTATTTTCGAAAACGACCGACGCCGATTAAAACTTAAACCGGGCACACCTGTAAAAGCCGCTGTTTTCAATGGAAAACAGCGGCTTTTTGTATTGCATGAGATTTTGTTTTATTTACGCTTGGAAAGCACTTCTTTTTCGTAGCGTTCCACTTCGCCGTACCAGGTTTCGGAAAGCCCCTGACGAGTAAGATATTCGTTCCAGACGTCGCCGACGGGCATCATTTTAAACAGTTCGTTCATATACATCAGCTTTCCGAACGAACCGCTTTCCTGCAATTCTTTCATCGTATCGTTCGGTAAAAGCATTGCATACAAAAGCGCTTTCTGCATAGAACGCTGCCCCGTTACCCAGGCGCCGATGCGGTTGATGGACGCATCGAAATAATCGAGCGCGATTTTCACTTTGTTTTCCGCGCCGTTTCTTACGATTTCTTTGGCGATTTCTTTAAGTTCGTCCTCTAAAATCACCACGTGGTCGCTATCCCAACGAACGGGACGGGAAACGTGCAGCGCCACTTTATCGTAAAACGCGAGCAGTGCGGGAATCTTATCGGAAACCACTTCCGTGGGATGATAGTGCCCCGTATCGAGCAGACAGCAGATGCCGCGCGTAGCCGCATAATTCTGGTAAAATTCGTTGCTGCCTACGGTATAGCTTTCCACGCCGATGCCGAACACCTTGCTTTCCACGGCGGGAATCACCCATTCTTTATCGTATCCTTCGAGAATTTCGTCGAGAGATTTTTTCATTCTGAGGCGCGGCGTAAGGCGGTCGGCGGGGATATCTTTGCTGCCGTCCGGAGCCCAAAGATTAACAAGGCACGGCGACCCCATCGCTTTGCCGATTTCCGCCGCGATTTTCATGCAGGCTTTGCCGTGGCGAACCCAGAACGAACGGATTTCTTCATCGCCGGAAGAAATCGTCAGACCGTTTTTCATCTTCGGATGCGAGAAAAACGTGGGGTTGAAATCGATGCCGTCGAAATTGTTTTCTTTGGCGAAATCTACCCACGGCTTGAAATATTCGTACGTATAGGCGTCGCGGTCCACTTTGCCTTTATCTTTGCCGAGCACCGCGTAGCTGGCGTGAAGGTTCAGGCGCTTCTTTCCGGGCATCAGAGAAAACGCTTCTTTAATATCCTGTTTGAGCTGATCGAACCCGACGGCTTTTCCGGGATAATTTCCCGTCGTCTGAATGCCGCCTTCGAGCGAATCGCTGCCGTCGAAGCCGAGCACGTCGTCGCCTTGCCAGCAATGTACGCTGACAGGGATGTTTTTCAGCCGTTCAAGCGCGCTTTCCGTATCTACGCCGTAAGCGGCGTACGCTTTTTTTGCTTCCTCGTACTTTCCCATTTCTGTTTCTCCTTAATGATTCTGTTTGCGCGGATTTTAGCGACAAAAAACGCCCGCTCCGCGCTTCTTCTGTTTCTATTGTACTACGATTTGTTCGTTTTTGTCAAGAGAAAAGAAAATAAATCACTTTTACGTGCGTTTTGAGAATTTTTTACGACTTTTTTGATTGATACGAACCGCTGTTCCGCCGTTATTTTCCGACGGAAAATTCGTAAGAGGCGAAGAAGCGATAAATTTGTCCGCGTTCGTAAATCGAAGAGCCGAACTTCGCGTATCCGGGAACGTTGACGTTGTTGGGAATCGCCTGCGTTTCAAGGCAGTAAGCGTTGTTTTTGCCGTAATGATGTCCGTTTTTGCCATATTGATCGAGTCCGTTGCCGGTATAAAGCTGTACCGCGGGCATATCGGTATAACAACGCATTTCGATACCCGTTTTTTCGCTGTACGCGACGGCGTAAGGTTTGGTTACGTCGCGGCCCGGAATCAGTACGAAACAATGATCGTAACCGCCGCCTTTTTTCAGATCGGGATCGTCGGCATCGATATCCCGCGAAATACGCTTCGGCGCGGAAAAATCGAACGGCGTGCCGGCGGTGGCGCGAAGTTCGCCGCGGGGAATCAGGGTATCGTCGGTAGGCGTGATATACGGCGCGTTGATTTGCAGAAAGTTATCCGCCGCAGTAACGTTATTCCCTTCTCCGTTGAGATTGAAATACGCGTGATTCGTGAGATTGATCGCCGTTTTTTTATCGGGTACGGCAAGGTAAGAAATGGTAAGCGCGCCGTTTTGCAGCGAATATACCACCCGCACGCCGAGATCGCCCGGATAATTTTCCTCGCCGTCCGGAGAAAAATAAGTGAGGCAAAGCGTTTCGCCCGAAATTTCGGCGTTCCAGATTTTCGCGTTGAAACCGATTTTTCCGCCGTGCAGATGATTGCCTCGGTCGTTGCAATACAACCGATATTCTTTCCCGTCGATTTTCAGAATGCCTTTATCGATACGGTTGCCGAATCTGCCGATGAGCGCGCCGAGATAGCCGCCGTTGTTCAGATAGCCATCCAACGTATCGTATCCGAGAAGGACGTCGCGTTTTTCCCCGTTTTTATCGGGAAGAACGATGCTTTGCAGTATGCCGCCGTACGTTAAAACGCTTACGGACATTTCGCCCTCGCTGAGCGTGTAGCGCTCCACCGGTTTACCTTCGAATTCGCCGAAAGCCGATTTTGTGATTTTCGTCATGATTATCTCCTTTCATTTTTACCTTTCCTGCAGCTAAGCGGGCGATAAAAAAATTTCAAATAAATATTTTTCCGTTTTTTACCCATAGTAACGGATATGAAACGAAACTGGTTGCCCGTTGCGGGCATGTTATTTTTGTTCGCCGTGTTTTTTGCAGCAGCGGGAGGCTATCTGCTTTTCAAAGCGCCGAAACTTTCCGATTTGCCGGAATTTCCGTCCGTCATCGGCGCGTTCAGGTTGTTTTCCCGATAAATTCTTCGCCGGCATTTTTCAAACGGAAATTTTCGTCATTCGATTTTCGTCAGCGAAAAATTTGTTTTATCGCAGGAAGTGAGATAATATTTCACTCCGTTTTTTTCCGTTTGCAACGGAAAATATCCCGCGCCGTGCAGATGCCCGAAAATCACTTTGCCGACGCCGTATTCTTCGAACAGCTCCGTAAACCCCGATTCCGCCGAACGCAGCGAAAACGGCGGATAATGAATCAGGGCGATAAGCTCGTCGCCCTCTTCCAAAAGCGCCTTACCGCAATTCAGCGCCAGACGGAAACGTTCGCATTCGCGGCGGTAAAGTTTTTCGTCCTCGGCGGAAAAATCCGTGCTGCCGGGACAGCTCCACCCGCGGGAACCCGCATATACTTTGTTGCCGATACGCACCGCGTCGGTCTGCAAAAAATAAAAAGTTTCGTCCGGCGCGCTATCGCGAAGTTTCGTGATACCGCTCCACCAGAAATCGTGATTGCCTTTGATGAACACCTTTTTGCCGGGCAGATCTTTCAGACGGGCAAGATCTTTCAGCGCGTCCTCCTGTTTCATCGCCCACGAAATATCGCCGGGAATCAGCACGACGTCATCCGGCGCGACTTTGCTTTTCCAGTCGGCGCGGATTTTATCGAAATGCCCCGCCCACGCGCTGCCGAACACATCCATCGGTTTCGCGTCGTCGAAAGACAAATGAAGATCGCCGATTGCATAAATACTCATAGCAATATTATAGCAGTCGCGGCAAAAAAAGGCAACTTTTTAACGGAAATTTTTTGTTGCTTTTATAAAAAATTTACCGCTTCCCGACAAGCGGGAAGCGGCTGTTTTATTACACGGCGCGCACGGTTTCATCCGTTTTTGCACGGACAAGGATTCATTTTGGGATAGAGCGGCAGTTCGAAGAAGCCGGAACATACTTCCTGCGAATAATCCTGCGCGGGCGGAATTACGCTGTAGCCGTACGAAGGCACGAGCAGCTCCACCTGCATGGCAACTTTCAGTATCACCGTGCAGCAAAGGTTTACGGTGAACGTATTGTTTGCCGCGTTGAACGTTCCTTCGGGCGAAACGGCGCTACATGCGGCACGGACGATAAACGGCATCACCGACGGTGCGGGAACAGACAACAGAACGTCTTCGGAAACGGATACGAACGACGTGGCTTTACCTTCCACTCCCGCGGCGTCTACATACAGCACTTCCACGGGGACGGTAACCGTTGCCTGCACTCTGGCGCACTGGCGATCGCCCTGCCGATCGACGTTCAGATTGCTGACAACCGCATCCGAAGAAGTGGTACGGGCACTGACGAACGTAAGCGGATATGTAGGATTCTCCGGAGTAAAATCCGTAAGCGTAAGCGTATAGTTTTCGAGCTGCAGTTGTTTGATGCACGCATCGAAAATTTTCTCCGCCTGCAGACACACTTTTTCCGTCAGTCCGTTCAGCGGATTTCCCGTAATCGGACCCGGACATTTATCCGATTGAAAATTTGAATAAAACGACATTGTAACCTCCTGACCGAAATTCCCCGCGCTTTTACGCATTTTACGGATGTTCAGGCGGGGTTTTTTCATTCAATTTCTTATTATATTGTATGCGGCGGAAGTATAAAGCGTTACGCCCGTGGCGCTTTTTCTATATCCATATTTTCATGCCGGGGTAAAACGCATCCGTGCCGTTCTTTTTTTTATAATTTCCGGCGCTTCCGCACAACAATTCTTTCGTGTCGCCCGCGCGTACGATATATAAATTGCCCTTTTCCTGCGGGAGACGCAGCAGCTGCCCTTCCGTAATTTCGCCTTTCAGTCCGTTTTCCGCCGCGATCCGCGTTTCCGGAACGCAAAAAGCCTCCGCCACGGCACGCAGCGTCTGTCCTTTTTTTACTTTGTAATATTTAGGAATTGCAATACTCAGCATCGGTTTATTCTATGCCCCTCGTTGATTTTATTTTTATCGGCTTTTTACCTCGTTTTTTTCCGTCGTTTTCATAAAGCGGAGCTTGCCCCCGTACAATATTATATGCGAAACAACGTTTATAAAACAACCGCGATTATTACGATTTTATCCGCGGCGGAAAGAACTCTCGGTTTTTTATACCGCATCGTGCTTTCGCGGTATATCGGCGCGGAGGGCTTGGGGCTGTATCAGGTGGCGCTTTCGCTTTTCGCCGTATTTTTAACGATCGGCACGGGCGGTATACCGATAACGATTTCGAGACTGAAAACGAAAGGTTATGCCGAAGGGAAAAACGAAGCGGGGGATTCCGCGCTTTCGGCGGGCGTTTGTTTTTCGCTGATTCTCACCCTGCCCGTATGCGTGTTTTTCTTTATTTTCGGACGACATACGGGATTTTTGTTTTCCGACGAACGCTGCATCAGTCTGTTTACGCTGCTTTTGATCGGGCTGCCCTTCACATGCGTTTATGCCGATATTCGAGGAAGTTTCTGGGGTGAAAAAAAATTCTTTCAGCCGGCTCTGACGGAATTGTTCGAAGAAGCCGTGATGGTGATTGCCGGCGTTTTGCTGCTGAACCGCTTTTCTCCCGAATATTACGGCGCAGCCGACCAGGTTGCGCGTGGAACGCGGCTTGCATGCTTTGCCGTGGTGATTTCTTATCTTGCTTCGTTTGCGACATCCGTGATTCTGTTTTTTGCGGACGGAGGAAAAATCCGCTCGCCGAAAAAACAATTCCGTCCGCTTTTTTCTTCGGCGTTGCCGATTACCGCCGTGCGCACGTGTTCTACGCTGATAGGTTCGGCTGTTGCCGTGATTTTGCCCGCAATGCTGATACGCGCGGGGCTCTCTTCTTCGGAAGCGCTACGTACGTTCGGCGTGGCGGCGGGCATGGCGATGCCCGTACTTTCCGTCCCCTCCACATTCATCGGAGCGATCTCGCTGGTGCTGACGCCGGAATTTTCGGAAAGTTTTTATAAAAAACGCACCCGAAAACTGACGGCGGACATCGAACGGGGGGTATACTCGGCGTTTGCTTTTTCCTGCCTGTTCATGCCCTTTTTCTTCGTATACGGATTATCGCTCGGCGAACTATTATATTCCGACCGCGGCGCCGGAGAAATGATTGCGAAATGCGCGTTTATGTTGCTGCCGATGAGCGTTTCTTTAATTTCCACGGGTATTCTGAATTCGATGAATTACGAAAAACAAACGTTGCGTTTTTACTTCATCGGCGCGGCGCTGATGCTGTTATGCGTATTTTTTCTGCCTTCGGAAATCGGCGCGTACGCCTATCCCGTCGGTATGACGGTTTCGTTTGTATGCACGGCGTGCCTGAACATGCTGTTTCTGATTGCGCGCTACCCGCTTTCGGGCGCGCTGCTGAAAAAATGCCTGCTTGCGTTTGCGCTGACGGCGCCCGTAGCCGCGTGCGGCAAAGCGTTATATTCACTCTTTTCGGGATTTCTTTCCGCCGTTCCCGCGATGCTTTTATCAGGCATGTGCACGCTGGCGGCAAACCTGCTGCTTTGGATAGCTTTCAGGCTGTTCCCCGTAAAAAAGGTGAAGAACACGCTGTTTTAACGCACTTTTTCGTGCCTTTTTGAGGAGTATGAAAAAAATTCAAGTATTTTTGAGAAATTTTTTCGTTTTTTCCTTTTCAACCCTTGACAGACGGCGCAAATTGTTTTAAAATATTTTTGTATTAAAAATTCAAAGGAGTATTGTAAAAACAATATGAGTTACAAAACCAGAGAATGGCGCGATTCGATGCGCGTAACGCTCGATTACAACAATATGACGGAAACTTTCCTCGGCGATAAAGGCTTTACCGATAAAAAGCTGGCTTCGTACCGCTCCGCGGCGTCGAAAGCATACGCCTACGTGAAAGAAAACCGCGGCAAAGACGAACTGTTTATGGGCTGGACGGAACTGCCCTACAATCAGAAAGAAATCGTTGCGGATATTTTGGAAACGGCGAAAAACGTTCGCAAAAAATTCAAATATTTCGTAGTCCTCGGTATCGGCGGCAGCGCGCTCGGCCCGATTATGGCGTTCAACGCGCTTTGCCATCTGCACTACAACGATCTGCCCCGCAACAAGCGGAAAGGTCCGAAATTCTACGTGGAGGATAACGTTGATCCCGTCAGAATGAAAGACTTGCTGGACGTTATCGAACCCGAAGAAACCTGCTTTAACGTAATTTCCAAATCGGGCGCTACCAGCGAAACGATGACGCAGTATCTTGTGATTGCCGACCTTCTGAAAAAGGCGGGCGTTTCCGTAAAAGACAACGTGATTTTCACGACGGACGCGAAAAAAGGCAATCTGAAAAAAATTTCCGACGAACTGGGCGGCGTGAAGAGCTATGTACTTCCCGACGGCGTAGGCGGAAGATTTTCCGAACTGTGCCCCGTAGGGCTTTTACCCGCGGCGGTACTCGGCATCGACATCAAAGGCTTGCTTGCGGGCGCCGCGTATATGGATTCGATTTGCCGTTCTTCTTCGATGGCGAAGAACCCCGCGCTGGCGTGCGCCGTATTGCAGGTTGCCGCGATGAACGAAGGCAAAAACATCGGCGTGATGATGCCCTATTCCGACAATCTGAAATATCTTGCCGACTGGTATTGCCAGCTTTGGGCGGAATCGCTCGGCAAAAACGAAACGCTGGACGGCAAGCCCTGCAACGTAGGTCAGACGCCCGTAAAATCGCTGGGCGTTACCGACCAGCATTCGCAGGTACAGCTGTATACGGAAGGTCCTTACGATAAAGTGGTTACTTTCCTTTCGCTGAAAAAATATGCGTGCAAATTCGGCATTCCGAACGGCTGCGAAAGCATTCCCGACGTTTCGTTCCTCGGCGGACACACGATGGAAGAACTGATTCAGGCGGAAAACGCCGCTACGGCGTACGCGCTGACGAAAGCCGGAAGAATGAATTACACGCTGTGGATTCCCGAACTGAACGCGTTCACCCTCGGCGAACTTCTGTTCCTCTTCGAATTGCAGACGGCGTATGCGGGCGCGATGTTCAACATCAATACCTTCAATCAGCCGGGCGTTGAAGAAGGCAAAAAAGCGACGTTTGCGCTGCTTGGAAAAGCCGGCTACGCGCAGAAAAAACAGGAACTCGATTCCCTGCCCGAAAAGAAAGCGGAATATATCATATAAATTCTCGTTGATAAGTATGTAACAGCCGCATCAGACAGCCGTGTTCCGTCGGACGATTGCGTCCGGCGGAATTTTTTTGCCGCTTTCCGCACTTTTTTTCAAAGTCCGGTATAAAACGCCGTCGGCGCGGCTATACTTCGATTGCGAACGGAAAGACGGCGATATTACATATTATATCGTAGGGAAGTCTTTCACGCAAGAGGTAAAAAATGAACGTTAAACGAGGCGAACTTTATTATGCCGACCTTTCACCGGTGGTAGGCAGCGAACAAGGCGGCGTACGCCCCGTGCTTGTGGTGCAGAACGATATAGGCAATAAATATTCCCCCACCGTGATCGCCGCGGCGGTAACAAGCAAAATCAACAAAGCGAAGCTTCCCACGCATATCGAACTGCCCTCCGCTTACGGACTTGCCAAGGACAGCGTAATATTGCTGGAACAGATTCGGACTCTGGACAAACGCAGACTGAAAGAACGCATCGGCGAACTGCCACCCGAAGCGATGAGCCGCGTAAACCGCGCCATTTTAATTTCGCTCGGATTCTCGGTAGATTCAAGAGCGCATTGAGCGTCGAGAACGTCGGGACTTCTCCGTAAGGGGAAGTCCTCTTTCTTTTTTATCATCCGCATTGTCGGTTATGGCGGCTGTTTATTTTCCGGAATCTAAGCCGTAAAGCGGAAACGACGAAATTGCGGAAAATCGGCGAAAAACCGCCAAATTTTTCGCGAATCGCCGTGATATAATTTGTTTATCGTAACAAAATTTATCGCGGAGGGCGATTATGCACCGGACCGAACGCAGCGGAAAAACCTTTTTACTTTATTTTACGTTTACGGCGCTTTGCGCTTTATTTTTCTTTCTCGGAAACAATTACGAGCCGTTTGCGCTGGCGCTGCTGTTTGCGGCGCTTTCCGCGCACGCGTCGCCGACGGGCTGCTGCGCCTGTTTCGCGGCGACCTCCGCCGTGGCGCTCAGCGGTAACGTATTTCTTGTGTGCGCCGGAGAAGCCGTGATTTTATTCATCGGATTTACCGTTTACGGAAAACTCTGCAAAGAAAGCAGGGAATCGGCACGTAAAGCCGCGCCTGTCCCCTTTTTCGCGCTGTTTGCGGCACTGGCGCTGTTTGCGGTATTCGCGCCTTTTTCGGCTTATTCGCTTCCGCCCGTGTTTTCTTTTCTGAACGACGCGCTTGTGCAGAAAATCGCCGCGGCGGCGCTGATTTATCTCTTATCTGCCGTGTTTTCCGTTGCGGTGAAGGCGATTTTGTTCCGACTTTTGAAATGCCGCCTGCGCGCCGACGAAATCGTTTTTTCGCTTCTGTTATTCGTACTTTCCGGCATAGGAATGTGCCGTGCTTTTACGCCCGACGTTTACCTCGGCGCGGCGTTTTTTATTCTTCTGTTTTATTCTGCCGCCGTAAAAGACGCTTCTTCCGTCGTTGCGGCGTTTGTGCTGGCTTTGCCTGCCGCATTGACCGGGGTGCCGCTGGAAAAATTTTTTGTTTTCGGCGTGGCGGTTGCCGCTTTTGCTCCGCTGGGCAGACTTCCTTCCGTTTTCGCGCTGATTTTATGCTATTTTTTCTTCGGTATCTACGAAAACGTGTTTGAAACGACGACTTCTTACCTGGTGCCGTGGGTATTGTGCGTGCTGTTGCCGTCGCTGGCGTTTCTGATTTTGCCGCCTTCGGCAATCGCGCGTGCGGAAAACAAGCTTGTGTTTTACCGGGAAAAGCATCTTTCGCGCATTGCCATCAACCGGAACAGGGCCGCAATCGGCGAACAGCTGTTTGAAATTTCCGCAGTTTTCCGCGAAATCGAAAGTTCTTTCACGGCGCTTTCTTCAGAAGATTCGAAAGACGGCGCCAAAGAATATATGTGTAAATGCGTTTCCGACGGCGTGTGCGGCAGATGCCCCGGATTTTCGGAATGCAACAAAGAAACGAACGCGCGGGCGCAGATTGAAAAACTGGTTGAAATAGGCTGTATCAAAGGAAGAGTAAGCCTCATCGATATTCCGGAAAAGCTTGCCGCTGCCTGCCGCGACCAGAGCGGGCTGCTGTTTGCCGTAAACAAACAGCTTGCCGAATACCGTAAGTATATCGTGGAAGCTGACAATGCCGCCGGCGGCAGAGAGCTTTTATCGAAACAAGCGCAGGCGATCAGCGAAATTTTAAAGGGTTTGGCACTGGAACAAAGCACGCCTTTCGCATCGCAGCGGGATAAAGAAAAAGCCGTGGCGACGACTTTGCAAAAAGCGGGAATCGTATGCAGCGAAACCATGCTTTGCAAGACGTTCTCCGGCGACGATTCACCCGTGCTTTCGCTGGTAACGTACGGCAAAGCGGACGTGAAAAAAATTGCGGCTGTGGCTTCGGAGGTTCTGAAATCGCCGATGATGATTTCGGAAAGAATTACCCTGTCCGATGATAAATTCTGCTGTATTCTGCGCAAAAAACCTGTTTACGACGCGGCGTTCGGCGTGGCAAGCATGAAAAAACACGGAGAAACCGCCAGCGGAGATACGCATTCGGTGATCCGCATCGACGAACGGAAATTTATGGTGGCGCTTTCCGACGGAATGGGCAGCGGCGAATATGCCAAAAAGGTATCGGAAACGGCAATTTCTCTTCTGGAAAGTTTTTATCGGGCAAAAATGCCCTCGGATCTCGTGCTTTCCACAGTGAATAAACTGCTTTCTTTCAGCAAAGAAGAAACGTTTGCCTGCGTAGACGTTGCCGTGGTAGACCTGGACAGCGGCAAAGCGGACATTGTAAAAATCGGTTCGCCGATGGGATTTATTTTATCGGAAAATACGCTGAAAATACTGGAAGGAGATTCGTTGCCGCTGGGTATTTTAGAGGCAATGCGCCCTACCGCCGCCACATATTGCCTGAAAGACAACGATATTCTGCTTTTCGTGAGCGACGGCGTAACTTCGGCGTTTTCCTCTTCCGGCGAATTACTGGATGCACTGAAAAAAATCCCCTGCTATAATCCGCAGGAGATTGCCGATAACTTACTTGCCGAAGTGCTGCGCCGCGAAAACGGAACCGCGCAGGACGATATTACCGTGGTGGCCGTGCGGCTTTACAAGGGCGCGGCGACCGAATCCGCCGTAAGTTGAAAAGTAGGCAAAAGTTTATTTCATTCTTTTATCGGAAAGAAAATCCGCGGGCAAAGCGCCGAAACGGCGACGAAAACTGCGCGTAAAATTCGAAGCGTTTTCGTACCCCGCGGAAAAAGCAGCTTCCGCCACGGCGTATTTGCCCGTTACAAGCAGTTCTCTTGCGTATTGCATCCGCAGATTTTCGATATAGTTATGCGGCGTAACGCCGTATGCGCGCAAAAACAAACGATGAAAATATTGCGGCGTGATTTTACAAATCCCGCTTAATTTTTCCACGGAAATTTTTTCATCGCGATAATTTTCATGAATATAATCCACGGCGGGGCGCAAAATTTCGTATTTCTTTTTTGAATACAATATATCGACGCTTTTTCGCAATTCTTCGAAAATTTCCGCAAGTATCGCATGGCAACGGATACGAAAGCCGGGGTTTCGCCCAAGCCATTCGCGGCGGAATTTATCGGCGAGTATTTCAAAACGCTTGTTCCCCTGTACGATACGAAAATTGCCGAGAAAATCTTCGCATTGAAATTTTAAAAACAAAATAAAGCCGCTGCAATCCTCCGAAGTTTTCGTAACTTCGTCGATATGCCTTATTTTCGGCGGAATTAAATAGATTTTACCTTTTTCAATCGTGATTTCACGCGTTACGCCGCCCTGAAAAAAATACAAAGACCGCGTACCGCCGTATTCCGAAAAATAAATTTCGTAACATACGGTGGTGAAATCGTACCGCCCCGCTTTATTGTTTACGTCGTTCGCGCCCACGATTTCGGGCGTATGCGCGGCGTCGGTATACAACAATTCGAAATTCATTTTATCCCCCCCCTTCGTCCGCTCCTTTTTAATTATAGCGGATATTTTTTATTTTGTCAAACATTCTGTTTCTTTTTTGAATACTCGTTTAGGTTTTTTCTTGACTTATCCCACGCAAGAACGCTATACTGAATCTGCAATAAACCAAAAGCGAGGCAATAATTATGGAAAAAAGAATACAGACTTTACTTGAACTTTCAAACGTGCAGGATATTTATCCCGCGCCCGTTGCCACTGCCTACGATCGTATCATAGAATGCGAACCCGATCCCGTGATCGACGCGCTGAAATTCGCGGCATATATGCAGAATCAGACGGTAGTCCACGAGCCGCAGTTGCGCCTGCCCGGCATGTTCCGCTTCGACGGAAGTTTTCGCGGCGATTTATTTCAGCGTATCGGCTATACGCGTTGGCAACGCATTGCCGCTTTATTTTATTTAAAACCGTATAAAAATCTCGTTACGTTCGAATGGGAACACTCCGTGCTTGATTATAAGTTTATTCTCGAAAACGGCTTGGACGGCTTGCTGAAAAAAATCGAAAAATCGGAAGAAACACACGCAGGCGATAAAGAGCGGCTCGATTATCTGCGCGCATTAAAAATCGTATGTAACGGAATGATCGCGTGGTGCGAACGCCTTGCAAGCGGTTTCGAAACCGCCGCGAAAACCGCCCCGGACGCCACGCGAAGCAAAGAACTTACCGATACCGCCGACGCATGCCGCCGCGCGCCGCGATACCCCGCCGAAAGTTTCCGCGAGGCGATTACCGCCGTTTCGATATGCTTTCATTTCAACCCGGACAGCATAGGTTTGATTGACAGATACTTATACCCGTACTATACGCGCGATATTCAAAACGGAAGCATTACGCGAAACGAAGCGAAAAGTCTTTTGCAGGAATTTTTCGTAACCGTCAAGGCGCATACCCCCTATTTTTCGGGCAATACGGATAAGGGCGGCGAATCGCACTTTGCCTTGGGCGGCTACGACGAAGATATGAACGACGGCTGGAACGAGCTTTCCGAGCTTATTTTAGAAGCGCTTCTCGAACTGCCGATGTGCTGCCCGCAGATTTCGCTGCGGCACACGAAAAAAACGCCCTTCGCGGTGCTTTACAAACTGCTTGATTGCGAACGGCGCGATAGCTATAAGCGCATTGCGTTCGTAGCCGACGAGCCGAGAATCGAAGCGTTTACGAAAATTCTCGGCTTGCCCCTCTCGCTCGCCGTGAACTACACCACGGTGGGCTGCAACGAAACGGCGTTTCCTGGCGGCGTGGATTTTAGCGGCGTACATATCAACATCGCCCGCTCGCTCGATACCCTTTTAAACGAGCGTCGCAAAGAGTTTGCCGCCTGCGCAACGTATAAAGAATTTTTCGCGCTGTTTCAATCGATTCTCAAAGATACCGTAAAAGAAGCTCTTTATTATCAGAATTTATTCAATGCCGCGCGTTCGAAAGATACCGACGTGATTTCTTCTTTGTTTATGCCGGGATGTATCGAAAGCGCAAAAAGCGCAACGCAGGGCGGCGCAAAGCGGCTTTCCGCAAACCTGAATATGAACGGCTTGATGTGCGTGATTGATTCGATTTCCATCATCAAACAACTTGTTTACGACGAAAAACGCGTTTCGGCGCAAGAGCTTTGTACTCTATTGGATAACGACTGGGGCGACGGCGAATTGCGCGCCTACGTACTCAACCGCGGGAAATTCTTCGGCAACAACGACGAACATTCCGAAAGCGTAGCCATAAACGTTACGAACGCGTTGTACGAAATTATGTCTCCGCTTTCCGAAGAATTCGGGCATAAACTTCTTGTCGGCTGCTTCGAAGGATACAATCCGCACTCTACTTGGTTCGGCGCGGCTACGCCCGCCACGCCCGACGGAAGAAAGCGCGGCGATCCGTTTATGATCGGCATAGGACAATGGCACGGACTCGATAAAAACGGGCTGACTTCGCTTTTATTATCGGTGGCGCATATGGATCCTTCGAAAATTTTAACGGGCAGCCTTGTTTTCAACGTTGCGCTCGATCCTTCGATGATACAAAACGATGAAAAATTTTTAAAAACGGCTGCGTTGTTCGAAACGTTTTTAAACGAGGGAGGCGTACAGTTTCAGGTAAATCACGTATCGCGCGAAACGCTTCTGCAGGCGGAAAAAACGCCCGAAAATTACGGCTCGCTGCGCGTGCGCGTAAGCGGCTTTTCCGCATACTACACAAAGCTTTGCCCCGAAATCAGAAACGAAATTTTAAAGCGGACGGAACACGAGGATTGATTGAATTTTTCAACGGAGAAGCGGCGATATGTACGGAAAAATATTCGATATTCAACATTGCTCTTTAAGCGACGGCAACGGAATCAGGACGGCGATTTTTTTAAAAGGATGCCCGCTGCGGTGCGCCTGGTGTCATAACCCCGAATCGCAATCTACCGATTCAGAACTGCTTTTTTACGCGCATAAATGCACGGGGTGCGGAAAATGTCTGCGCGATTGCGCCGCGCGGCGGCTTGAAAACGGAAGAATCGTCGTCAACCGCAAACCTTGCACGTTATGCGGCAAATGCGCGGAAATCTGCCCCGCCGGCGCAAACGAAATCTGCGGCAAAATCGTTTCGGCGGAAGAAGTCATCGCCGAAGCGGAAAAAGATACGCCGTTCTATTCTTCGGGCGGCATTGCGGAAGGAGGCATCACGATCTCGGGCGGAGAACCGGCGGCGCAAGCGGAATTTTCGCTTGAACTCATTCGGCTTGCGCAAGAAAAAGGCATCGATACGGCAATAGAAACCTGCGGCTGCGGCTCGCCCGATTTTTTCACACGGGCAGCAAAAGCGGACAGCACGTTTTTATACGATATAAAACATCTCGACGCAACAACGCATCAAAAACTTACGGGCGTAGGCAACGCTTTAATTCTCGAAAATTTAAAACGGCTGTTCGATATAAACGCAAAAATCGTCGTTCGACTGCCGCTGATTCCGGGCGCGAACGACGATGAAGGCGAATTTGAAGCCTTAAAAGAATTTCTTACGATTTATCGGGAAAAATTTCAGCGCGCCGAGATTATCCCCTATCACGTTTTCGGAAAAAGCAAAGAAGCCGCCCTCGGCAGAGCGGGCGTCGCATACAATGCGGATATCGCAAAACAACGAGCCGAATCTCTCTGCTTATATTTGCAGGAAACCTTAAAAAATCGCGTACGAGTCGTTTAATCGTTGCCTACGCGATTTTACTTGCGCTTTTTTCCGTTTTTATATGTTTTGTCATAGATTTCAACGCACTTTTTAATGATTTCCACGGCTTCGTCGCGGTGGCAAATCTCTTTCACCGTCGTCTGTTTGTGTTCGAGCGATTTATACACCTCGAAAAAGTGCATCATTTCATCGAAAATATGCGCCGGCAACTCGTGAATATCATAATAAGTGTTGTAGGTGGGGTCTTTTACCGGAATGGCGATAATTTTTTCGTCGAGATCGCCGCCGTCGGTCATTTTGATAACGCCGATGCGATAGCACGTTACAAGCGTCATCGGATAGATGCTTTCGCCGCAAAGCACCAGTACGTCAAGCGGATCGCCGTCCTCCGCAAGCGTGCGGGGAATAAAGCCGTAGTTGGCAGGGTAAACCGTGGAAGTATACAGCACGCGATCGAGGCGCAAAATACCCGTTTCTTTATCAAGTTCGTATTTCGCCTTACAGCCTTTGGGTATTTCGATCAGAGCTTCAAAAGTTTTTGCCGTAATCCGCGCCGGGGAGATATCGTGCCAGATGTTCATAGTTTTCTTACCTCGTTATTGTAAGCCTGCCTGTTTTTCGGTCGTTATCCGATTTACGGGCACCCGCTCGTTTTCAGTATCAATATTGTATCACATATTTGTTAAAAAATCAAGGCTGACGACAGACTGAAAGAAAAATTTTTCATTTTTTCGATTTTTCACACGGAATTTTTGGTTCGGGCGCGTAAAAAGCTTTGACTTTTCGATTGAAATATGGTATAGTAATATAGCGTTGAAACAAGAGATAGAAAACTTCTCTTTTGAAACGTTGCAGAAGTACCCAAGAGGCTCAAGGGGCTCCCCTGCTAAGGGAGTAGCATCAGTAATGGTGGCACGAGTTCAAATCTCGTCTTCTGCGCCACAACGTGAATAATACGAACTTCGAATTCAATTCGGAGTTCGTATTATTTTTTGATAACGAGTATTGAGGACTATGCGAATCGTAATACGGCGATTGCCGTATTACGATTCGCATTTTTTTACATATTTTTCTTAAAAATACTGTCAAATACGGTATTATGACAGACATTTTTATTGTTTTACGCTATTATGCCTGACATTTTTAGCTTATAAGTACTATGCGTATCATAATTATTATGTCGGGCATAGTACTTATGAATATGTGATACTTTTTATCTCCTCCCCTGTATTTTCTGCCGAAAAAAGGTTTTTTGCAGCGTGTTTTCCGATATTCCGCCATTGCTTTATCATTTCCCGCGACATACGTTCCGCTTTTTTTCATTCCTGCATTCCCCCAAAGAAAAAGCGGCGGAAAAAGCCCGTCGCTATTTCATAAAGGTATATTCGCTCTCATTTCTGCGGTTTATCTGCTTGCTTTTGTTATTTTCTTGAATAACCAAGTCGATTTTTAACGCAAAGCCCGCTATCCGCTTCTTCCACAACTTCGGGCAATTCCGTTACGTCCAAAGTCGGACGGTACATCCATTTTCCGCGCGTGAAATCGGGAATTGCCTGCGGCATACCGCCGTGCGCGACAGATTGTTCGGAAAGCGGCGTAATCGCCATCCACGCCGCCATATCATACACGTCGATCGGCATTTCTTCATGATTTAAAATCGCATGGAAAAACGCCTTGAATTCAAGATAATCCATGCCGCCGTGCCCCAAGCGTTTCTCTTCTTCAGTCATATCGCGCCAGATTGCAGGCAAATACCGTGCGTAGTCTTCCGCACAGTTCATATGCTTTTCAATCGTCTTAACCGCTTCGAAATCGTCATGCAGAAACTTATCCGATTCCAGAAGCACCATATTCGCATCCTGCATGCAAAGTCCTTTCGTACCGCGCACGGTAAATTCGCGCGAATAACAACGCGGCAGCGTCGTATCGAGGCGCAGCGTAATCACCTCGCCGCCGGCACAGGTAATCGTAGTTACCACAATATCGCCCTGATTAAATTCGGTATCCTTCAACGACGGATCGGGCGAACGGTCGCTCTTAGCGCACTCTGTCAGCCCCCGGCTCTTCGTAGCCACGGAAGTTAAAGAAAGCATCTTGTTCCCGCGATTGATATTTAAAATTTTAGCAATCGGCCCCAGTTCGTGCGTAGGGTAATTTTCGCAATTTCTCAGCTCGTAATTTCTCAGGCGATAATGTCTGTTTACGTTTCCTCCGAGCACTTCCCCGCGCAGCTCGTGCGCATACGCGCCATGACAATACACGATTTCCCCGAGTTTTCCCGAACGCACCAGCGACGTGGAAAGCAGTTCGAACTTATCGAAACAACAATTTTCAAGCATCATAATCGGCGTTTTCGTATCTTCGTACGTGCGCACAAGCTGCCAGCAGTCCTCGATATCGTATGCGCCGGCAACTTCTACGGCGGTATATTTTCCCGCTTTCATCGAATAAACCGCCATGCGCGTATGCTCGTCCCACGAAGTGGCAATCACTACGGCTTCTACGTCTTTATCGTCTATCAGCTCGCGATAGTCCTCGTATTGCTTCACGTCGTTGCCGCGCGTTTCTTTCACGCGCTTTGCGCCGTCTTCGCGGCGATCTTTGTACTTATCGCACACCGCCACGACATCGGCCTCTTCGCACGCCATCATCGTCCCCAACAACCCCATGCCGCGCTGTCCTAACCCGATCACACCTACTTTAATCTTTTTCATATCAAACATCCTCGTTTGCTTATTGCCCGGATAACCGAATAGCGGTTTCCGAAACTGTTTCTATTATAACATATCGGGAATCATATGTCTATATGATTCCCGATACAATTTATTCGATTTTCGATATTTATCGTTTTCAAAGAAGGCAAAAAGCTACCTGACAAGCAGACTACGGATCGGCTCCTTGCGTATTTATAAATATTGCGATACGGCATACGATAGCCGATCCAACACCTCATACAAATCCCCGCTTAACATGCACCCCGCCGCGCGGACGTGCCCGCCGCCGCCGAACGTAGCCGCCAGCCGGTTTACGTCGGCATACGATTTCGAACGCAAAGAAATTTTATACTGCCCTTTTTTTACTTCCATAACAGAAGCGCAGATTTCCACGCCGTCCACCGACAAAGGAAAGTCCACAAACCCTTCCGTCGCGCCCTGATCGGCGCCGTATTTTTCCAGCATTGCGCGCGTAATCACGATATATGCAAAACGGTCGTCGAAATCGAATTTCATTCTGCTCATCGTTTCGCCGTGCAGAAGCGCGCGCGCCTTCGATTGCTTTTTAAAAAGCGTGTATTGCAGCGTTGCCACGTCCGCTCCCGCCGCCGTGAGATACGCGCCCGCCGCAAACGTTTCTTCCGTTACGTCGTCGTGCGAAAAATCCCCCGAATCGGTGAGCAAGCCGATCATTAAAAGGTTCGCCGTTTCTTTATCGATTTTCGCGCCGAGCGATAACAAAAGCCCGAGCATATTCATGCAGTTTGCCGAGCATACCCGCACGAAATTTTCTTTCGCATAGCGCGTATTCGATACATGGTGATCGATATTCCAGGTTGTCGCCCTCTGCCCCGCAAAACGAAACGCATCGCATTCGGCGCCGAGCCGCGCTACGTCGGCACAGTCCACGGCGATATATAAATCCGCGTCATCCGGCAGTTCTTTTTCCAGCCACGCCGCCTGAGATATAAACGTCAGATTCGACGGAAGATCCGATTCGTCGCAGACAACGCAGTTTTTGCCCATATTTTTCAACGCCAGCGTAAGCGAAAGCGCGCTGCCCACCGCGTCGCCGTCCGGGCGCATATGCGTTATCACGGCGATTTTTTTCGCCGCTTTTATTTGTTTTGCCGCCCGCGCAAGCATCGCACGCTCGTCGTCGGTAAAAAATTTCAGAATATCCGTCATCTTTTCGTCTTTATTTTTCCGTATTTCCGCCGTCTTTTCCGTCCTCGCCGGCGCTTTCTTCCACGTGAATTTTTCTGAACAACTCGTCCATTTTCGAACCGTATTCCATGCTTTTATCCAGCCGGAACGTAAGCGCGGGCACGGTACGCATACGCATCACCTGAGAAAGTTCGTGCCGTATAAACGGCGCGTTCTCCTGCAGAATCGCAAAATCGCGCTTTTTCGTTTCTTCGGAAGACGCATAAATACTCACGTATACGTTTGCCGTTTTCAAATCGGGCGCAACGTCCGCCTCCGTAACGGAAATCAATCCCGTGAGGCGCGGATCGCGATTTTTCAGTTTACCCGAAATAATCGCGCTGATTTCTTTCTGATACTCTCCGTTCAGTCGCGAAGTTCTCGAAACCTTCATTCCGCTTTAATTTCCTCCGTTACGTAACATTCGATAATATCGCCCACGCGGATTTCGTTGAAGCCGTTGATCGCGCAGCCGCATTCGTAGCCGTAATTCACTTCTTTCACGTCGTCTTTGAAGCGCTTGAGCTGTTTTACGCCGCCCTCGCAAATCATAATGTCGTCGCGATAGATACGAAGCTTGCCGCCGCGAACGATCTTGCCTTCCGTTACATAGCAGCCCGCAACCGTACCGACGCCCGTAATCTGGAACGTCTGACGAACTTCGCATTTGCCCGTAAGAACGTCCTGCGTTTTCGGCGTAAGCATACCTTTCAGCGCCTTTTCGATATCGTCCAGCAGCTCGTAAATAATACGGTACATTCTTACGTCCACTTTCGAAGTTTCCGCAAGCTTTTTCGCTTTCGCGTCCGGACGCACGTTGAAGCCGATGATAATCGCGTTCGCGCTTTCCGCCAGCATCACGTCGCTTTCGTTAATCGCGCCCGCCTGCGCATGAATCACTTTTACGCGCACTTCTTCGTTGGACATCTTTTCAAGCGACTGTTTCACCGCTTCCACGCTGCCCTGCACGTCCGCTTTGATAATGAGGTTCAGATTCTTCATCTTGCCCTCTTCCACCTGCGCGAACACGTCGTCGAGCGTTACGTGCCCCTGTTCCTTGATCATGCTTTCGCGCTCTTTGTTCTTGCGTTCTTCCTGTACCTGCTTCATCAGGCTCTGATCCACCGCCACAATGCTGTCGCCCGCGTTCGGCACGTCCTCTAAACCGAGCACGGATACCGCCATCGAAGGACCTGCCGATTTCACGGGTTTGCCCTTGTCGTCAAACATCGCGCGCACTCTGCCCATCGTGGTGCCGGAAAGGATATTGTCGCCCGTATGCAGCGTACCGTTCTGCACGATGATGCTTGCCACAGGTCCTTTCCCTTTATCCAGACGAGCTTCGATAATCGTACCTTTTGCCTCTCTGTCCGGGTTGGCTTTCAGTTCCTGCATTTCCGCCACAAGATTGATGGCGTCAAGCAGGTTGTCGATGCCCATACCCGTTTTCGCGGAAACGGGAACGATCATTACGTCGCCGCCCCACTCTTCGGGAACGAGATTATTTTCCACAAGCCCCTGTTTCACCTTATCGGGGTTCACGTCCGGCTTATCCATCTTGTTCATCGCTACGATAATCGGCACGTTTGCGGCTTTCGCGTGGTTGATGGCTTCCACCGTCTGCGGCATGATGCCGTCGTCGGCAGCCACCACCAGAACGACGATATCGGTAACTTTCGCGCCGCGCGCACGCATCGAAGTAAATGCCGCGTGTCCCGGCGTATCGATAAACGTAATCTGTTTGCCTTTCGCCGTAACCGTATAGGCGCCGATGCTCTGCGTAATGCCGCCCGCTTCGCCTTCCGTAACGGAAGTGGAACGGATTTTATCCAGCAGCGAAGTTTTGCCGTGGTCTACGTGCCCCATCACCGTAACCACGGGCGCACGCGTTACAAGCTTGGTTTCGTCCTCGTCTTTCACCGTATCGAGAAGTACCTCTTCCGCCGTTTTTTCCGGCTTGTATTCAAGGTCGATGCCCATATCGAGCGCGATAAGCGCCGCGTTATCGTAATCGATCGAATCGTTGATACTCTTCATAATGCCTTCTTTGAAAAGGCGCTTGGTAATTTCCACCGCGGAAATTCCCAGTTTTTCGGAAAGCACTTTCAAAGGAATTTCCTGCGTGGTAACTACGGCATGTTCGATTTTAATCGTAGGAATATCCGCTTTTTTCGCCTTTTTCGGCAAACGGACCTTTCTGTAACCCGTCTTATCTTCGTCGAAATCTTCCACCGTCATGCCCTGCTGCTTTTGAAGGGTGTAGCGGGATACGGGGCGTTTTTCAACGTACGTCTTTTCGAATTTTTTCTTGGAAGGGGTTTTTGTATTCTCTTTCGGGAGAACGGGAGCGGCAACTGCTCCGGTTCTCGGTTTGAAAGACGCGGCGCCCGTACCCGATTTCGGCGGGAACGGCTTATCGCCGCTCCGGCGGAACGTACCTGCCGCGCCGCCGGGACGATAAGAAGGCTTATCGTTGTTTTCCGTACCGGGCTTCGCTACGTATACGCCCACCGCCTGACCGTTCACGAAACGCATCGGCGGTCTTTTCGCCCCCGCGGGGCGGGTTACGGGCGCGGAAACTGCGGGCGCGTCGGATGCTCTGCGCACGATATACGAAGGCGTGGAGGGCTTTTTAGGCTCTTCCGCTTTCGATTCGGCGGCGGGTTCTTTTACCTCCGCTTTTTCCGCAGACGGTGCTTTTTCCGCCGTATCGGGCGTTTTTTCTTCGTTTACGGCAACCGACGGTACCTCTTTCGCGATATCCGTCTTTTTTTCTTCCGCCGTTATTTTCGCTTCGGATCCTTTTTCCGCAGGTTTCTTCTCCACGGCAGGCGCGGATGCCGCCACGGGTTCCTTTGCCTGCGCAGGCGTTTCCGTCTGTTTGCTTTCGGCTTTCTCCGCTTCTTCCGCCTCTTTTTTCGCCTTCGCCGCGGCAGCTTCCGCCGCCTCGCGTTCGGCTTCCGCGCGCGCGTTTTCCGCAGCCGCCTGTTCTTCCGCCGCTTTTGCGGCGCGTTCCTGCTCTTCCGCGTAACGCTGTTCCTCCGCGATTCTCTTTTCTTCCGCGTCGGCGCGATCGCGCTCTTCTTCGAGAATCGACAGCTTTTTCAGAATGTCGGAAAGCTGCTTTTCCGAAGAAAGTAACCGCTCGGAAGCCGATTTCAAGCCGCCCGCTCCCAGCAGCTCCGTTACCTTTTCCGCGTTTTCGTATTTTTTTGTTGCCATAAGTTCAGATTTCTCCTTCCGAATATAAATTCCACTTTTCGCCCGCGCAAACAGCCCCTTCAGCCGCTTTCGCGAGATTTTTGTCTTTTAATGCCGCCGCTTTCACCGCGGGAATCGACAGCAATTCGCCCAACCGCCCGTCGTACAGATAGAGCGGCGCACCGGATTCGTCCGCCGCGGCTTTCAGTCGCTTCAACGCCGTTTTTCCCATGTCCGCATCGGCAAGAATCAGCCGTACGCCCCGCCGCGTTTCCGCGATTTTATCGGCGCCGAGCACGATTTTTCCGCTTCTTAAAGAAAAACCGAGATAGGTCTTCAATTTTGCCGCGTCGTCTTTCGCGGCTCCGTTACCGTTCTTCATGTTCCGCCGCGCACTCCGATTCGATTTTTGCGTATATCTCCTCGCTTACGGGCGAGGAAAACGCTTTGTTCAGCAGCCGATATTTTTTCATCCGCTTTACGCATCCCGCATTCTTGCAAACATACGCGCCGCGCCCCGCCGCTTTGAACGAGAAATCGATTCCGATTTCTCCCGCCGCATTTTTCACCACGCGCAAAAGTTCGCGTTTGTCTTTCATTTCGCGGCACGCGACGCACATTCTTTTCGGCTCTTTTTTTTCCATTACTCTTCCGTCTTTCCGGTCTCTTCCGCCGCGACTTCGGCGCTCTTCGTTTCATCGGTTCCGGCAGCGGCCTCTTCGCTTTCCGTCTCTTCGTCCTCGTTCTCATATGCCAGAAGTCCGAGTTTTTCCGCCGTGGAATAATCTTTCACGTCTATCTTCCAGCCCGTCAGCCGTGCCGCCAAACGCGCGTTCTGTCCGTCGCGCCCGATCGCCAGCGACAATTTTTCGTCCGGCACAACCGCCACGGCGGCATTTTCGCCCGTCTGCGTAACGGAAATCACCGTTGCGGGAGAAAGCGCTTTCGCGATAAATTCAAGCGGATTTTCGCTCCAGAGAATAATATCGATTTTCTCGCCGCCCAGTTCGTTCACGACGGCGTTCACGCGGCTGCCCTTGTTGCCTACGCACGCGCCCACCGCGTCCACGCGGGAATCGGAAGAGTAAATCGCCATCTTCGTTCTGTGCCCTGCCTCGCGGGAAACGGATTTGATTTCCACAAGTCCCTGCGCGATTTCCGGCACCTGCTGCTCGAACAGCTTTTTCACCAGCCCCGGCGCCGTACGAGATACAAGCACCTGAGAATTTCTGCCGCCGCTCTTCACGCGCTTCACAAATACTTTGATAACGTCGTTCGGCTCGTATTTTTCCGTAGGCGACTGATCCTGCGGCAGCATCACGCCTTCGATTTTGCGATCGGCAAAATCGACGTACACGTTTTTATCGTCAATCTTGCGTACCGTCGCTTCCATCAGCTCGCCTTCCTTATCGGAAATGGCAGAAAACGTGTTGTCGCGTTCTTTCTCGCGGAGTTTCTGCAAAATTACCTGACGCGCCGTCTGCGCCGCAATCCGTCCGAAATCCTGCGGTACGAACGTACGTACGATTTCGTCGCCCTCGCGATATTCCGGATTGATCGCCTGCGCCTCTTCCACGGAAATTTCTCTGTCGCGATCGGTAACTTCCGCCACGACTTTCTGCACGGCGTTACATTCGAAAATGCCCTTTTCGGGATCGATGTCCACAAACACTTCCGAACCGTCGTCGTACTGCTTTTTATAAGCGGAATTGAGCGCGTTTTTCAGTGTTTCGATAAATTCTTCTCTTCCGATTCCCTTTTCTTTGCAAAGATCGTCGAAAGCGGCGAAAAATTCTTTGTTGTCCATTTTACTTTCTCTCCTGAAGTCAGATTTGTGTTTTATTTTTAATGTTTGATTTTTTACTTTTATCCGATTCGGCGGCTCAATCGAAATCGATTGCTTCGTTGATCCGCGCGATTTTCGCCCGTTCGATTTTTTCCGTTTCCTTTCCCGTATTCAGAATCACGCGGGTTTCCGTAAAATCTTCTAAAACCGCTTCGAAAAACTTCTTGCCTTTCATCGGCGCAAACAGCTTTACTTCCACTTTCTTGCCCTTTACCCGCGCGAAGTCTTTGTCGGTTTTTAAAGGTCGGTCCAGTCCCGGCGAAGAAACGTTCAGCGTATATTGTTCGCCGTACGTGGGGTCGAGCGTATCGAGCGGCTCATCTATCGCATGGTGAAACGCTTCGCAGGTATTCAGATCGACGCCGCCCTCTTTATCGATATAAACGGTCAGCGCGGGTTCTTTGCCCGCTTTGAATTCAATGTCATAAATTTCGATTCCCTGTTCCTCGGCAAACGGTTCAAGAAAGGCTTTTATTTCTTCGATAGGCTTACATTTCACGGCGAAACACCTCCACATAGCAATATTGAGAGTGGCGAACCACTCTCAATACTCATTACTGATTATTAAGTATAAACATTATAGCATAATTTTTTGCGTTATGCAAGCGTTTTAACGGCGTTTTATCATGTTTACAACGATAATTTTGAATAAACCTCTTTCTTTTTATTCGTTTTCTGTTTTTTAATCAATCTTCTTATCGTTGCACTCTACACTTATTCGTTAATTTCACCTTCACGAATATATTCTTTGTTCAATTTTCTATCAAGGCTTGTTTCAATATCATACGTATCTTTTTCACAAACACTGATTAGGGTAATGCCTTTTTTCTTATAAATATCCATTTTAAATTTTTTGGTATTTGTATATTGTATGTTATTTTCATTGAATCCCCAATACTCTATATATACGTGCTTATCTTTACCGAGATAATGAGGCAAATAAAAATCGGGGTGTAATACCTCTTTTTCGGTTGCGCCGTAAGGCAACCCTTTTTCATAAGCGTGAATTATATTGTGTCCATATAAATAATCATCAATCATATATTCAGCTTTACTTTTTACTATATGTCCGTCTTTACAGATTATTTTACTTTCATATGCCTCATCCAGTAACTCCACATTAGTGCAATTCGTTATTCTGAACAACAATTCTTTGCTTTTATATTTATGATAGCAGTTTGTACAAAATAATAAACCGTCGGTTTGCTTTCCGCATGTAATACACTTTGATTTGCTGTTCAAATCAATAACCACTACACTATTAGGTTCTATGTCGCTATTAGAAGTATCGAGTTGTTTTTCTCGTTTGATTTCATCAACTTCTTCAATGTCTGCTTCGGCATCGTTTTCATCGTCAAAAAGTTTAACTTCATTTTTATTCAGCATATCAAGCATTTCTTCTTCGGTATATTGTTTGAAACACTTTTTACAAAAAGCATAACCCGTTGTACTGGCACCACAAGCAACACAAGTATCAAAACCTTCCGAAGGCAATTCTGTATAAATAGGCTTGGTCTTGCATTTACAAGGTTCATCGGCAAAGTGCCATTGCCCACAATCTATGCACTTCACGATTTTACCTTCGTTTTTCATTTGTAAATGCTTATAACAAAACGGGAAGTAAGAATAACCTTCTTTACCGCAAATAACGCAATCTTTTTTCATATGCGAGTTCTCCTAAAAAAATCTACATTATTATACAAAATATTACCGACAAAATCAATGCTAAATTGCAATAAAATAAATAATTTGAATTCGTTGCGATTAAAATCTTTTTCAGATTCGGATTACAATGATTTGGCTTTCGAATACGAAATAACCCCATTGTCTTTTCAATTAAAGCACATTAATTTTTTAAATCATCCCTTAACTATAATAATTATAGCTCGTTTATGCAAAAAAGTCAAATAGTTTTTTCTGCTTTTGCCGCGTTTTTAATATTGCAAATCAAACAAAATCAGAATAAATAATTCACCGCAAGAATCACAACGCTTGTTACTATCAGCACCGCGCCGACAACTCTGTTCAACACCTTTGCGTCGGCTTTATTTGGAGACATTTACGACGAAAAAACCGCCCTTCGGGGCGGTTTTAGCAATCTTTTTCGGTTTTACAAATAAGTTTCGTCTGATTTTTAACCGTTTTTTTGTATTTTTTGCGGTATTTCGATGTGATTTTCCGCAATGTTCGGCAGCGATTTCCGCAATGTTTTTTCTTCTTTTTTTACGCGTTGCGATTCGTACTTCCGTTTCGTCGCGTTGCCGCCGCGGATGTGCCGTTCCCGCAGATTTTTATCCAGCACGTCGCGCACTTCCTCGTACAACACTTTATCCACGTACGGCAGCCGCTCCGTCATATCTTTATGCACCGTAGATTTACTGACGGCAAAATGCGCGGAGCACGCACGGACGGTACATCCCGTCTGCACGATATACTCCGCGCAACAAAGCACTCTCTCTTCAAGCTCTTCCCACAAAGCTCCCCACCTCCGACAAAGAATTATCGCTGTTTTATTCTATGTCGGATTCGTTCCGGTTATGCTTTATCCGAAAAGCTTGCTTTCTATGGCGGTTGCCGCCATTACGTTTTCCGTTATTCTTCCGTCTGATACCTTAAAGGGTACGCCGCAATCACGCTGCCTTCGTCGTATGCGGAAATCTTGCGGGCTTTCGCGCTCTGCATCGCAATGGGCACGTCCTCCGAAGAAATACAGGAAATCTTGTTTCCCTTTTCCACCACGGCAATCTTATACGGCACCGTTACGTAGCTTGCGGAAAGCACTTTCGCGCCGTCCGGCAAAGCCACGATCATCGAACCTTTCTTGTATCTTCCCGATACGTCGATCTGCGAAGAAATCACTTTCTTGAACTTTCCTTCGCTCGTTACGATTACGATTTCGCCCTCGCCGTTCACCTGCGATACAAACTTCACTTTGTCGCCGTCGCGAAGCATGATTCCCTTCACGCCGCCCGATACTCTGCCCTGCAAAGGAATATCGTTTTTCAGCGCGTTCAGACAGTACCCCTGTTCCGTAACGAACAGCATCGTTTCTTCCTCTTCGCGTTCCTCTTCCACGGCAATCAGCTCGTCGTCGTCCGCCACTTTCACGGCTTGCAGAACGTCTTTTCTGATGCCCTCGTATTCTTCCCACGAAGATTTTTTCACCATGCCCTTCGCCGTAAAGAACAGCAGATTCCCCACGGGGAATTTATCGCCGATTTCGAAGAATTTCACGCATTTTTCGCCGTCTACCGCACCCGGAGAAAGTTCCGCAAGCGAAACGCCCTCGTCCGAAAGCTTGCACGAAAGCGCCGCGTCCGAAATATTCAGGCGATGCAGGTTGCCGAAGTTCGTAAACGCGTAAATCACTTTGTCCGTAACCGTGGAAAGAATATCCTCCGCAATCACCCCGGCTTTGAATTTTCCGGATACGGGCAGCGAAAGCACGTCGGCATTTTTGCCCGTAAGCACTTTGATTTTTTCATCCGCCGTACGAACAAGCGCGCATTTTGCCCCCGGTACCTTTTCGCTGGTAACCGCCAGCAAATCGTCGGCTTCCGCCCCCGTAAACACAAGGCGCGAACGGCGCGGCGTGGGATATTTATCTCGGATTTCGGAAATTTCTTCCTTTACCACCTGCAACTGCAAATCTTTGCTCTTCGAAATCGCGGTAAGTTTTTTAATGAGTTTCTTCAGTTCTTTCAGTTCCTCTTCCAGCTTGAATACTTCCAGCTTGGTAAGGCGCGCGAGGCGCAAATCCAGAATCGCCTGCGCCTGAATTTCGGTAAGTTCGAAACGCTTCATCAATTTCGCGCGCGCGTCCGCGGTGCTTTCCGCCGACTTGATAATGGCAATCACTTCGTCGATGTTGCGTACGGCGATAATCAGCCCTTCCAACACGTGGCAACGGCTTTCCGCTTCGTTCAGATCGAACTTCGTACGGCGCAGAATCACCTGCCGCTGGTACGCCACGTAATGGCGGATGATTTCCATCAGCCCCAGCTGCTGCGGCTTGCCGTCCGCTATCACCACCATATTGATGCCGAAGGATATTTCAAGGTCGGTATTTTTATACAGTACCTTTAAAATCTGACGGATGTCGCCGCCTTTTTTGATGCGCACCACGGCGCGCATTCCCGCGCGGTCGGACTCGTCGGACACGTGATCTACCGCCGCCAGTTCTTCCTTTTTTTCTTCGCAAAGCTCCACGATGCGGCGAAGCAGCTGCGCTTTGTTCACCTGATAGGGAATTTCGCTGATGACGAGATTTGTTTTTCCGTTATCGGTAGGTTCGATGGAAATTTTCGCGCGGATCGTGATTCTTCCGCGCCCCGTTTTATACGCCTGTATCAGTTCGTTCGCAATAATGATGCCGCCCGTAGGGAAATCGGGGCAGGGAATATATTGCATCATCTCTTCCAGCGAAATCGCGGGGTTATCGATGTACGCCACAACGCCGTTGATCACCTCTTCCAGATTGTGCGTGGGGATGTTGGTGGCAAGCCCTACGGCAATGCCGTACGCGCCGTTGACAAGCAGATTCGGAAATCTTCCCGGCAGAACGTCCGGTTCTTTCAGAGAATCGTCGAAGTTCAGCGAAAAAGGCACCGTATCTTTATCGATGTCGCGCAGTAATTCGAGGGCGGGCGGAGCGAGGCGGGCTTCCGTGTAACGCATAGCGGCGGCGGGGTCGCCGTCCACGCTGCCGAAGTTACCGTGTCCGTCGATGAGCACTTTGCCCATATTGAAATCCTGCGCCATATTCACCATGGCGCCGTAGACGCTCGAATCGCCGTGCGGATGATACTTACCCATGCAGTCGCCCACGATACGCGCGCACTTCTTGTGCGGCTTATCGGGCGTCAGCCCCATTTCGTTCATCGTGTATAAAATACGCCGTTGAACGGGCTTCAAGCCGTCCTCCACGCGGGGCAGCGCACGGTCGAGAATAACGAATTCCGCATACGGCAACATGGAGGAATGCAGCACTTTTTCCAGCGGCTCAACAAAAAGTTGCCCTTTCGCTTCGATTTTTTCGGGTTCTTTTTTATTCGACTTAGCCATTGATCGCGCCCTCCTTGCCGTCTATCTTATCCATAAATTCGTCGTGTTTGTTGAAGTTCGCGTATTTGGCAAGAAATTCCTTTCTTCCTTCCACTTTGTCGCCCATCAGCGTGGTAATCATACGTTCCGCCTTGGCGGCGTCCTCAATCGTAACCTGCGTAAGATTTCTCGTGGCGGGGTTCATCGTGGTATCCCACAGCTGGTCCGCGCTCATTTCGCCAAGCCCTTTATAGCGCTGTAACTGATACCCTTTGCCCACTTTCGCAATCTTTTCCGCAAGTTCCTTGTCGTCGTAGGCGTACTCTACTTTGTCGCCCTTGTACACCTTATAAAGCGGCGGCATCCCGATATACACGTGCCCGGCGTTCACAAGATCGCGCATGTAGCGGAAGAAGAACGTAAGCAGAATACAACGGATGTGCATGCCGTCCTGGTCGGCATCGGAAAGAATAATCACTTTGTGATAATTGATTTTATCCAGATTGAACCCCGGATTGATGCCGTCGATGCCGGCGCCGATCGCGCCGATGATCGTTTTGATTTCTTCGTTTTCGAGTATCTGGCTGAGCCGCTTCTTTTCCACGTTGAGCGGTTTGCCGCGAAGCGGCAGAATCGACTGAAACTGACGGATGCGCGCCTGCTTCGCCGTGCCGCCTGCCGAATCGCCCTCCACAATGAACATTTCGTTGAGTTCCGGTTTTCTGCCCGAACAGGAAGCCAGCTTGCCGATGAGCGTCAGACCGTCGATGCTGTTTTTCGCGCGGGCGTTATCCTTTGCCTGTTTTGCGGCAAGGCGCACTTTCGCCGCGCCCTGCGCTTTTTTAATGATTTCTTCAAACGTTTTCTTCGCGCCGCGGGTGTTGGCGAATTCTTTGAACCCTTCGATTACCGCCGCTTCCACCGCGGGGCGGGCTTCGGTGTTGCCGAGCTTTGTTTTCGTCTGCCCTTCAAACTGCACTTCGCGCATCTTTACGGAAAGCACCGCCGTAAGCCCTTCGCGGAAATCGTCGCCCTGAAAGTTAGCGTCTTTTTCCTTTAAAAATCCGTTGCTGCGCGCGTAATCGTTGAACGCCTTGGCTATTCCCGAACGGAACCCCGCTTCGTGATAGCCGCCTTCGGGCGTAGGAATATTGTTTACGAACGAGAAAATGCTCTCGGTGTATTCGGTGGTATGCTGTACGGCGAATTCGATGCTGATATCGTTTTTCACCGTTTTGTAGTACACGGGCGTAGGATAAAGCTTTTTCTTTTCCTCGTTTAAACTGCGCACGAAATCGCTGATACCGCCGTCGTACTTGAACATCACGCTGTACGGCTCTTTTTCCAGCATCGCCGCATCCGCTTCGTCGAACAAATCGTGAGGGGTATAGGCGGAACGATCGTAGGTTTCAGCGCCTTCGGTTTCGCCTGCGTTTTCCGCGTTTTCGCCCTGCTCTTCTTCGTCGGTTTCGATATTGCCGCGCATGCGCTTCGCGTCCGCCATCGTAATGCGTTCGTCGGTCAGCGTGATTTCCAGTCCGCGGTTTAAAAACGCCAGCTCGTTCAGGCGTTCCTCCACCGTGTCAAGGTCGAAATTCGTTTCGGAAAACACTGCGGCGTCCGGTTTGAAACGCACCGTGGTGCCCGTAAGTTTCGTGCGTACGCCCGTATTTTCAAGCGGTCCGTCCGGAACGCCAGATTCGTATTTCTTCTTGCGGGCATTGTAGAACGAACGGAAACTCATTTTATACACGGTGCCGTGCTTTACTTCCACCTGCAGCCATTCGGAAAGCGCGTTGGTTACGGAAGCGCCCACGCCGTGCAAACCGCCCGAATACTGATAGTTTCCCTGCCCGAATTTTCCGCCCGCATGCAGCTTCGTGAATACCAGCTGAACGCCGGAAACCTTTTCTTTCGGGTGAATATCGGTGGGAATACCTCTGCCGTTATCTTCCACGGAGGCGCTGCCGTCTTTGTACAAAACCACTTTGATTTTATTTGCGTACCCGTTGGCTGCTTCGTCAATCGCGTTATCCACGATTTCCCAAAGGATATGATGAAGCCCTTTTACGCCCGTGGAACCGATGTACATACCGGGGCGCATACGCACCGCGTCCAGTCCTTCGAGCACTTCGAGATTTTTCGCGCTGTAAGAATTTTTTTCCTGTTTTTCTTCTTTTTCGTTTTCTGCCATTTCGTCCGTTCTATTCCTCTTCGCGTGATTTTCCGCCCCCGAACCACGGAGGCGGAATGATGAATTATTTTATATTATAACATACTTTTTTGTTTTTTTCAACCGTTTTAAGCAATTTTTTCCTTATAAATCCCCGTTTTTGCCCGTTTCGCCGATGATTGCCAGCGCGTTCAGCGCACGCGTGCAGGCAATGTATTTTTCCGCCGCGTTCATGTTTTCCACCACCGCCGCCACCGCGGAAAATTCCAGTCCTTTGCTTTCGTACACCGTTAAAATATTCACTTTCGTACGGGACAATCTGCCCTTTTTCCCCACGTCCCAATAGCTTTTTCTAAGGTACATCTGTTTGTCGTTTTCGGTGCAGATCACGGCGCGCAAGCCCTTTTTATCCGCAAAAAACGAAGCGATCGCCCGCGCCGGAATATGTTCCACGGGCGGACCGTCCACCCCGAAAGCCACCATGTCAATCTGCGCGTCGCGCTTCACGTATTCCACAATCTGATTCGTGTTGCGGTAGTTATTGTTCAGTTTGTAAATATTCGCGCCGGGAAAAGCGTTTTCCCATTTTCCCACGCCGCGGTAAGGCGTTACGTTCTGTCCCAGATCTCCGAATACGTTAAACGCCGCTCGGGCATTGATTTTCTGAAGCAGCGCGTATTCTCCCGTGGATATATCCTGCGCCTCGTCCACAAAAACAAACGAATACGCGGGGCGCAGTTCTTCGCCCGTCGCCGCCAGAAGCGCGCACAACGCGTAACGATCCGAAGGATAAAGCGCGCGCCCTTCCATGCCGTATTTCAGCTTGTATTTTTTCACCGTTTCCCGGTAGAAATAACGCAGAACATCTACGAAATTCTCGCCTTTCCCAAGCGCCGCAAACGTGCTTTCGCCGCGCAGAAACGCGTAAAATTCCGCAAAAGCGTCGTTCGTTTCGCCGATCGTTTCCGCTTTCGCAGTAACTTTTTTTATTTCCGCAAGCAATTCCTCTTTTGCCGCCAGCCGTTCGGGAAACAGATACGTTTCCGCGCCGCCAGCCGAGCTTTTATACCGCTTTACGTCGGCAAGTTCTTTTTCCACCGTCGCCGAAAGTTCGCCGAGCGACGAAAGCGCGTCCGTGCAGATTTCTTCCGTCTTTTTCGCGAGATACGCCGCATTGCTGTAAAACGTTAAAATCTGCCTGAAAAAATACGCGGGAACGCCCGATTTTTCCTCTTTCACCACGTTTTTCAAAAAATCGTTCACCACGGTAACGGCGTTCATCAGGTAACGGAAAGGCTTCGTGTAATACACCCCGCCGCCGTCTTTCCTTTCTTTGATTTCGCCGAGCACCGCGCGGCGGATTCTTAACGAAGCGTTCTTCACTTTCTCGTACGCCGCCAATTGTTCTTCCGTGCGTTTTACCAGCGCGTCGACGTATTCGCGGCACTCTTCGCCTGTAAAAATTCCGTACAGGTTATCGTACGTTTTACTCACTTTTTTCTGAATATCGCGCGCGAACGCGGGAGAATACAGATATCTGAGATACTCTTCGTTCTCTTTCGCCGAATAATCGATTTTGCTTTCCGCGTCGATTCCGGAACGGGAAAGCACTTTGGAAAAGTATTCCCCGGCCGTCATCGCGCGCACTTTTTCCAGCTGCAGAATTTCCGCAAGTTCTTCGATGAATTCGTTGAACGAATCGCCCGGCGTAATCAGCAGAACGTCGTGCGGGCGCACGTTTTCGTCGTTATACATAAGGTAGGAAAGGCGGTGCAGCATCACCATGGTTTTGCCGCTGCCCGCGCACCCTTGCAGCACGAAACTTTCCCTTTCCGGCAACGAAATCACCGCGTACTGCTTTTCCTGTATCGTTTCGATAATATCGCGTACGTTCGTTTCTTCCTTGCGCGATTTTAAAATTTCGCGCAGGTACGGGTCGAATAAAATTTCCTCGTCCCTTCCCGAAATTTCTTCGCGGGAAAGATAATCCCGCACGGAGAGGAATTCGTTTTTGAACCCGTCGATTTTCCCCGCTTTCACGCGCAACGCGCGGCGGAGAATCACCCTGTAATCGTATTCGTTGATGGAAAAACGCACGCTGCTCTTCTGGTAATACCGTCTGGCAATGGGCGCGCGCCAGTCCACGATTTCCAGCCGCATATCCCCGCGCTTGCCGATGTAATAGCTGTTGTACCCCTCTTTATCGTCCACCACGTCCATCCGCGCGAAATACGGCTCGTCGAAAAACGGACGGCATTTCTCTATTTCCGCGGCAAGGCGCAATTTTTCCGCCCGCAATTCTTTGATTCTGCAATACGTTTCGGCGTTTTTCGAAATTTTTTTACGGAGTTCTCCCAGTTCTTCGTCTGCGGCGACAAGCTGTTTTTTCAGCGCGTTGATTTTCGTTAAACGCAGCATGATTAAAAGCGCCTTTAACCGTTCCTCTTCGTAAAGACGTTGTTTTTCGTCGTCCAGAAGCGCTAAAAACCATGTTTTATCCGCTTGTTTTTTCGGATCGAGCAGACGTATGCAGTTTTGAAGTTTGTTTTCTCCGTCCACCGTTCGCCCCTCTCGTCCGCCCCGCTTTTTCCCGCGCGGCGGCTTGCACTGATTATCTTCTATAATACCATACTTTTCGCAAAAGTCAAAGGATTTTATCCGTTTTTTGAAAAAATCGCCCGATTTTTCATTTTTCGCCGTAATTCGCGCTATCGAAAAACGCCTTCCCGCGCAGGGAAAGCGTTTTTGCCTTTTACATTCTGTCCGGCATGGAAATTCCAAGCAACGCGAACGCGTTTTTCAGCGCCTGCGCCGCCGCCGCGGTAAGCGCAAGACGGAAATGCTTGCGGTTTTCGTCCTCGGCGGAAAGAATTTTGCAATCGAAATAAAATTTGTTGAACTTCTGCGATAAATCCACGGCGTAGCGCGCGATAAACGAGGGTTCGTATTTTTCCGCCGCCTCTTTCACCGTATCGGGGAATTTTTCCAGCGCTTTCGCAAGATCTGTTTCTGCTTCGTTCAGTTCGAAATCGACGCGATAATCGCCGCACTCGATATTCTGTTCTTTTGCTTTCTGCAGCACGGATTTCGCACGGGCGCAGGTATACTGCACATACACGCTGGTTTCGCCGTCGAAATTCAGCACCTTATCGTACGAAAATACGATATCCTTGATTTTGCTGTTGTAAAGCGCGCCGAAAATCACCGCGCCCACGCCCACCTGCGAAGCGATTTTCTGTTTTTCTTCGCCCTGCAACGCCGGGTTCTTTTCGCTGATAATCTCGTACGCCTTTTCGATGCAGCGCGAAATCACGTCCTCAAGAAACACCACGTTTCCCTTGCGTGTGGACATCGTGCCTTCTTCCAGCGATACCATGCCGTACGCCACGTGTACCAGATCTTTCGCCCACTCTTTTCCCATCAGTTCCAGCACTTTGAAAAACTGACGGAAATGCAGATTCTGCTGATACGCCACCACATAGAGGCATTTATAAAAATCATACGTTTTTTTGCGGTAAATCGCCGCCGCCATGTCGCGCGTCGCATACAGCGAGGTGCCGTCCGATTTCAGAATCATGCAGGGCGGCATGCCGTATTCGTCCAGCTTCACCACCTGCGCGCCCTGACTTTCCACCAGCAGCCCCTTTTCTTTCAGCTCGTCCACCACGGGCTGCATTTTATCGGTATAAAAGCTTTCCCCCGCATAAGAATCGAACCTGATATCCAGCAGGTCGTAAATCTTCTGCACGTCTTTCAGCGTCAGTTCTTTGAACCAGTGGAACAGTTCCAGACACTCCGCGTCCTTTTCTTCGATTTTTTTGAAATAAGCGCGGGCTTCGTCGTCGTATTCCGGGTGTTCTTCCGCCTCGCGGTGAAATCTCACGTACAATTCGTTCAGCGCGCGTATTCCGCCCTTTTGCACCGTTTCTTTATTCCCCCAGCGCTTATAGGCGGAAATCAGTTTTCCGAACTGAGTTCCGTAATCGCCGAGGTGATTGATGCCCACCGTTTTATAGCCTAAAAACGATAAAATTCTGTACAACGCGCCGCCGAGCACCGTAGTGGATAAATGCCCGATATGAAACGGCTTCGCGATATTGATCGAAGAATAATCGATGCAGATCGTCTTGCCTTTCCCCATATCGGAAGCGCCGTATTTATCGCCTTCTGCCGCAATTTTTTTCAGCGTTTCCGTAACGAACGCCGAACGGTCGATTTTAAAATTGAGATACCCGTTCACCGCCGAAACACCGCACACGACGGAATCGGTTACGAACGAATTTTTCACATCTTCCGCAATCGCCGCCGGCGGCTTCCGCAGTATTTTCGCAAATCTGAAACAGGGCAGCGCGAAATCCCCCATATCGCCGGCAGGCGGAACGGTGATGTAAGAAGCAATCTCCTCCGCGCTCGCTCCGACGATATTGATTTTTCCGGCAATATACTTTTTGTAATCCATTCGTGAATCTCCTCCCGCGCGGAACGAAACATAGTTCCGCGTGCGTTTTTTCGGCATTTTCAAAAGATATATTAACATATTTTTGAAAAATATGCAAGTTTAATTTGCTTATTTTCGAATTTTATATTATAATTATGTGGCAGCCGTAAAGAAAAGCGGCTCGCGCAACGCGATTATTTATTTTAAGGAAGTATTTTTGATATGAAGCTCGGAGTCGTAGGCTTGCCCAACGTAGGAAAATCCACTCTTTTCAACGCCATCACGCACGCGGGTGCGGAATGTGCGAATTACCCTTTCTGCACCATCGAACCCAACGTAGGCGTGGTTGCCGTGCCCGACGAGCGGCTGGATAAGCTTGCCGCCCTGTATCAAAGCAAAAAAGTAACCCCCGCCGTCATCGAATTCGTAGACATCGCGGGACTTGTAAAAGGCGCTTCGCACGGCGAAGGATTAGGCAACAAATTTCTTTCGCACATCCGCGAAGTAGACGCCATCGTACACGTGGTGCGCTGCTTCGAAGACGCGAACATCACGCACGTGGAAAATTCCGTAGATCCCGTACGCGATATTCAGACGATCAATCTGGAACTCATTCTTTCCGACATGGAAACGGTGCAGACGCGTATGAACAAAGTGAAAAACAACGCGAAAGGCGGCGCCGACAAAAAAGCCGCGGAAGAATACGAATTTCTTGAAAAAATTTACGCGTTCCTTGAAAAGGAAAACCCCGCGCGCAACTTTACGGTAGACGAAAAAGACGAAGAATTTTATAAAAATTTATTCCTGCTTACTTCGAAACCCGTAATTTACGCGGCGAACATCAAAGAAACGGACATGGGCAAAGACGAAGACGCTCTCCCCTACGTCGTCCGCGTGAAAGAGTTTGCGAAAAACGAAGGCAGCGAAACGCTTGTCATCTGCGCAAAAACCGAAGAAGAACTTTCGCAGATGGAAGCGGAGGACAAGGCGCTGTTTATGGAAGAATTCGGCTTGGGCGAAAGCGGACTGGACAGACTGATTAAAAAATCGTATTCCCTGCTCGGTCTGATTTCCTATCTTACCGCCGGCGAAAAGGAAACGCGCGCCTGGACGATTACCAAAGGCACGAAGGCGCCGCAGGCGGCGGGAAAAATCCATTCCGATTTCGAACGCGGCTTTATCCGCGCCGACGTCGTAAACTGGGAAACGCTTGTATCTTTGGGCTCGCTGGTGGCGGCGAAAGAAAAAGGCAAGGTGCGCAGCGAAGGCAAAGAATACGTGATGCAGGACGGCGACGTGGTAGAATTTTTCTTCAACGTTTCGAAGAGCACGAAATAATCGCGGTTTTGAAAAAATTACCCGCTCTCCGCAAAAGGAGAACGGGTTTTTTATACTCCGCAGTTATCCGCAGAAAATATTATCGTTTTCTTCCGTAAATCGTGCCGCAACCGCTTTCGATGCCGTCCCTGAGCGATTCCGTCTGCAACCGCATTTTTTCGTTCGCTTCGCCCTGAAAATTTCTGTCCACGCACTCCCGCTGCCGCCGTTTCGCTTCTTCGTACATTTTCGCCGAAGAAAAAATAGATTGCAGCGAGTAATTCTCGTTGATGTAACTCATTTCTCCCACCGCGTAATAACTGTATACGTCCTCTTTGCCGCTGACGATGAAATGATCGCACAAAAGCACGTCGAACGTACTGCAAATCATCTGAATCACTTTCGTGGCGGCATTGTCCGCGTCCGACGGCAACGCCGATTCTTTAGGATGATTGTGCACCAGAATCACACCCTTCGGCTTTTGAATCACCAGACTTTCCCCGATCGCCGCCGTAGGAACGGCGACGTTCGTTTCGCTGAAGCCGCCGTATTCTTCCCTGCAGACGATATTCATTTTTTTATCGAGAAAGTACATATCGAACGTTTCGAACCGCAACCCGGAATATTCGCGCCTCGCGTATTTTACAAACTCTTTCACGTCGTAATATTTCGGGTAGCAGGCGCCGCTTGAACGGAATTTTTTAAAGAACACGCCGATTACGCGAAGATATGCCGCCACGCCGGGACCTATCCCTTCCACCGTCTGCAACTGTTCCGTCGTTCTGGTAAAAATATTTTCGATACTGCCGAATTTCCGAAGCAGCGCGTGCGCCACGGGATTTGTGTTTTTTCTCGGATACGCGTTGAACAGCAGCCCTTCCAGCCATTCGTGTTCTTCCAGTCCGCCCGATTCGAACTTTGCTATCAGCCGTCCCCTGTGCCCTTCGTGCGATGTGTCCGGCTTTTTCTTTTCCGGATCGTCCGTTTCCGTCATCTGTCTTTCTTCTTCCTCCGCGTAGGTTATATAAAGTATTGTAACATATTTTCGTTGTAATGTCAATGAAACAACAGGCTTGCGCGCCTCTTTCTTCCGATTTCTCCGCCTCTTTTTCTTTTATGCGGCGCGCCGCGCTTGACTTTTTTCCGTTCTTTTGTTATAATTTTTTTATGATAGAACTCTTTTACGTGCCGCGCGGCGGCACTTCGCGCGATTTCGTTTCGCGCGTGCTTGGCGATTGTTACGGATTCGGCAACGCAACCTTTTCGCGTTCCGCCTCCGGAAAGCCTTTGTGCGACGCCCCCGTTTGTTTTTCGCTTTCGCATACGCGGGAATATTTCTTTCTCGCCGTATCGGAAAAAGAAGTCGGCGCCGACGCGGAATCTCTTTCGCGGCGCGGCGATTTTTCCGCGATTATTTCGCGGCTGCCCGAAAGCGAACGCGCGCGCGCCCTTGCTTCGCCCGAAGAATTTTTAAAACTTTGGACGGAACGGGAAGCCGTCGCCAAATACCTTTCCGCGCCCGTGTTTTCCGTATTCGGAAAAATAACGCTTGAACGCGGCGAAGATACGAATCGGCGCGTGTTTTTAAACGGCAAAGAACTGCCCGTACGACTGTTTTCCGCGGAAATCGCGGGGCACGCCGTGGCAATCTGCGCGGAAAATAACGAACAACTCGGAAAAATTCATTATCTGCAGGGAGATTTACATCAATGATTACGGCAATTATCGCAATGGAAAGCGAAGCGGAAATTCTTCTGAAAAACGCAACCGTTACGGCGGAAAAAACGCTTCTCGGCAAAAAAACGTACGAGGGCGAATTTCACGGCAAAAAATTCGCGCTCGTTCTCTGCGGCGTGGGCAAGGTAAACGCAGCCGTCGGCGCGGCGGCGGGAATTACCGCTTATCGTCCGTCCTCGGTTTTGAATTTCGGCGTTGCGGGCGGCTTGAACGAAGCCGCAAAGCTTTGCGAAGTATACGCCATCAACAAAGCCGTACAGTTCGATTTCGATTTAACGCAACTGAACGGCGGAAAAATCGGCACGCTGGACGAATACACCGAAAATTATCTCCCGCTTTCCTCTCTTCCGCCCGTTCTTTCCGCCGCGTTTCCCGTACGCGCGCTTGCCACGGCGGACCGGTTCAACGATTCCGCGGCGGATTACGCGCTGCTTACGAAAGAACTGAACGCCGACATACGGGATATGGAAGGTTGCGCAATCGTACAGACGGCAAAAAGCGCAGGCGTTCCCGTATATTCTTTCAAAGCGATTTCCGACGTCGCGGGCAGCGGCAGCACCACGCAGCAGTACCTGCAAAACCGCGCGGCGGCGCTTTTCAACCTTGAAAAGGCGCTTCCCGAAATTTTTGCGGCGCTGAAATAAAAAACGCTACCGGAAAAGGAAAAAATTATGATTGATTTAGGCGACTGGAACGAAATTTTATCTCCGCTGTTTCAGGCGGAAGAATACAAAAAAATCAGAAAATTTTTAATCGAAGAATATTCGAAGCATACCGTTTACCCGGATATGTACGATTTGTACAACTGCTTTCGTTTCACGCCGTTCAAAAACGTGAAAGCCGTGCTTTTGGGGCAGGACCCCTACCATAACGAAGGACAGGCGCACGGGCTTTGCTTTTCGGTAAAAGACGGCGTTGAACCGCCGCCCTCGCTGGTGAACATTTTCAAAGAATTAAAAAGCGACCTCGGCTACGAGCCGCCGAAAAGCGGCAACCTCACCAAATGGGCGAACGAAGGCGTTCTGCTTTTAAACACTTCGCTCACCGTGCGCGCGCATATGGCGAATTCCCACTCGAAATGCGGCTGGTCGTGGTTTACCGATAACGTGATACGCATCGTTTCCGAAAAAAAAGAACACGCGGTATTTATCCTCTGGGGCGGGAACGCGCGCAGCAAAAAGCCGCTGATCGACGCGGATAAGCACCTGATTTTAGAGTGCGCGCATCCTTCGCCGCTTTCCGCGTACAACGGATTTTTCGGCTGCCGCCACTTTTCGAAAACCAACGCGTATTTAACCGCGCACGGCATCGCGCCGATCGACTGGAATTTAAACGACTGATTCTTTTTTGCGGATAATTATAATTCTTACAAGCCCTCGCACGAGGGCTTTTTTCTTGACTTTTTCCGTAAAGCAAAAATAATTTCCCCTGCCGTTACGGGCGCGACGGAATCCGGCGCCGACCTCGAAGATACGGCGGAAAGCGCAAGCTTGCAAGCCGCAGACGACGAAAACGGCATTTTTTCCGCGCCGCTTTAAGAAAAGACAACCCAAGACTAACCGCCTTTTGTTACGGAAACAAAAGGCGGATTAACGGAACATATTCAATTTTTATCGGCAAACAGGAAATCTCTACCATCGGGCGAAACCTCCCGCCGCTTTTTACGCTGCCTTGTTTCCGGCGCGATATTTAAGGTACCATTCGCTCTTCGTGAACGGCTCGTTGCTGCCCGAACAGGTAACTTTCACTTCGCCGCCGTTTGAAGAAACGATAATATTTCCGTTCAGCGATTCGAAATTTCCATCGGCTGTTTCGGAATACATCGTGGTTACGTAAATTTTATCGGTGTATTTAATCACTCTGTCGCAGAAAGCCTGCGTAGGAAACACGTTGGCAATATCATTCGTATATTCCGTACTTCCGCAGCAACAGCAAACGCACACGATTTCCGGGCGGATTTTCGCAAGCAACTCGTCGTTCGAAGAAGTTTTCGAACCGTGATGTCCCGCTTTGAACAGCTTGCATTGCGGCAATTCGTTCTTTTCCACAAGCGATTTTTCGCCCTCTTTTTCGAGATCTCCCGTAAACAGATAGTTATTGTTTCCTTGTTTCAAAAGAAAGCATACGGAATAATTGTTTTCGTCTTTCGCTTCTTCCTCATAGAATTTCTGATACAGAAAATTCAGAGTAATATCCGGCGCGAGTTCGTACGATCTCTGCGCGCCGTTCGCGTTGTTCCAGCAATCGAGCGCGGTATAATGCACCGTCTGTTCGCTTGCCGCCACCGCCGCGTCGCGCTTTTCCACGTATTTTTTGTAGAGCTGCGTATCTTTCGAAGTGCGCGCGAAGTCGATAATCGTTCTGCATTCAAAGGCTTCGAATATCCCCTTGACGGCAGACGTACCCACAAAGCCCGCGATATGGTCCTGATCGGCATGCGTGGCAATCACGTATTCCAGCACGCCGTCCGTGCAGTACCGGCTGACATACTCCGTAATCGTTTTCGCCGAGGACTGCCGCGAACCGGCGTCCACCAGAATTTCGGTATCGCCCACTTTAATCAACGTGCAATCGCCCGTATATTTATTGCCGAGTTCCAAAAAATGTATCTGCAGATCGTCGGTAACAATCGTTTCGCCGCCGGGGGTGTCGCCCGTTCCGCCGCCCGCGGAATCTCCCGGTTTCAGCCATATATCCAGATAGCCTTTCCACCAGAGAAACGCCAGTACAAGCGCGGCGATAATCAGCAGAATTACCACGAAAAGCGGCAATTTTACCGCCGCTTTCCGCTTATTGTTTTTCTTTCTTTTCTTTGTTGCCATAACTTATAACGCAATCTGCACGGTTACATGTGCTCGTGAATCGTGCGTGAAATCACTTCGTCCTGCTGCTCTTTCGTAAGTTTGTTGAAATTAACGGCATACCCCGATACCCGGATGGTAAGCTGCGGATATTTTTCGGGATGTTTCTGCGCGTCAAGCAGCGTTTCGCGGTTGAAAACGTTCACGTTCAGATGATGTCCGCCGTCCGCTACGTACGCGTCCAGCATGTTTACAAGATTATCTACTCTCTCACTCATTGTTTTTATCTCCGTTCGTTGTTATTTTTTTCGTCCGTTTACTCTTCGTCGCTGCCCAGCGAGGAAGGCGTTACGGAAAACGTGTTGGAAATGCCGTCGCGCGCAAACGTATACGGCAATTTCGCCACCGAGCAAAGCGAAGCGATCGCGCCCGTGTGATCTCTGCCGTGCATGGGGTTCGCGCCCGGCGCAAGCGGCGTTCCCGCTCTTCTGCCGTCCGGCGTGTTGCCCGTCTTTTTGCCGTACACCACGTTGGAAGTAATCGTTAAAATCGAAGTGGTGGGAATCGAATCGCGGTATGTGTGATGGCTTGCCACTTTGCCCATAAACGTTTTTAACAGCCACACGGCGATCTCGTCCACGCGGTCGTCGTTGTTGCCGTACTTGGGATAGTCGCCTTCGATACGATAATCCACAATCAAGCCGTCCTCGTCGCGGATCGGGTACACTTTCGCGTATTTGATGGCGGAAAGCGAATCCACCGCGCAGGAAAGTCCCGCGATGCCCGTAGCGAAAAATCTGCGCACTTTCGTATCGTGCAACGCCATTTCAAGCGCCTCGTACGAATATTTGTCGTGCATGTAATGAATCAGATTCAGCGTGTTTACGTACAAATCCGCAAGCCAGCCCATCGTTTTTTCGTAACGCGCCACCACGTCGTCGTAATCCAGCGCGCCGTCGCCTTCCACCGCGGGAAACGCGGGCGAAACCTGAAAAGGCTTGCCGTTCTTATCTTTCAGAAGCTCGTCTTTGCCGCCGTTCAACGCGTACAAAAGGCACTTCGCAAGATTTGCGCGCGCGCCGAAGAACTGCATGTCCTTGCCCTCGCGCATGCAGCTCACGCAACAGGCGATGCAATAATCGTCGCCCATTAAGGGGCGCATCAGCTCGTCGCTTTCGTACTGCAGCGAAGAAGTACGGATGGAAAGATCCGCGCAGAACTTCTTGAACTTTTCGGGCAGCGCGCGCGCCCACAGCACCGTTAAGTTGGGTTCGGGGGCAGGACCTAAATTATCAAGCGTGTGCAGAATACGGAACGCCGTTTTCGTAACCAGCGTTCTGCCGTCCTCGCCCATACCGCCGATCGATTCCGTTACCCAGGTAGGATCGCCGGAAAACAGCTCGTTGTATTCGCGGATACGCATGAATTTCACGATGCGCAGTTTCATTACGAAATGGTCGATATATTCCTGCGCTTCCTCTTCGGTAATCACGCCGTTTTTCAAATCTCTTTCGATATAAATATCGAGGAACGTGCTGTTTCTGCCGATAGACATCGCCGCGCCGTTCTGGTCTTTCACCGCCGCGAGATATCCGAAATACAGCGCCTGCACGGCTTCTTTCGCCGTTTTTGCGGGCTGAGAAATATCGCAGCCGTAAATATTCGCCATTTCTTTCAGCTTTTTCAGCGCTTTGATTTGTTCGGAAACCTCTTCGCGGTCGCGCACGAGTTCCGCCGTCATCTCGCCCGTCATCGCCTTTTTATCCGCTTCTTTTTTCGCGATAAGAAAATCTACGCCGTACAGCGCCACGCGGCGGTAATCGCCCACGATTCTGCCTCTGCCGTAGGTATCGGGAAGCCCCGTTAAAATGTGCGCCTTTCTCGCCGCGCGCATTTCGGGCGTGTACGCGTCGTATACGCCGTCGTTATGCGTCTTTCTGTATTTCGCAAAAATCTCTTTTACTTCGGGATCGAGGTGATAGCCGTACATTTCCAGCGCCTCTTCGGACATTCTGATGCCGCCGAACGGCTGCAACGCGCGCTTGAACGGTTTATCCGTCTGCAAGCCCACAATCTGTTCCAGATCTTTATCGAGATACCCCGCCCCGTGCGACGTAAGCGAAGACACTACAGAGGTATCGGCGTCTAAAACGCCGCCCGCTTCGCGTTCTTTTGCGGAAAGATCGGTAACGATTTTCCACAGTTTCTTTGTATTTTCCGTCGCGGGCGCAAGAAATTCCGCGCCGCCCTCGTAAGGAGTATAATTCTTCTGAATGAAATCTCTTACGTTTACTTCCTTTTGCCATTCTCCGGGTTGAAAGCCGTTCCAGCCCTCGTATACCGTCTTTTCGTTTTGCATTGTTCCGCTTCTCCTTGGTCTGCTTTATTCTCTTCTCTTTCCCCTGTTTTCAAACGTGATTATCTTTTGTCCGCGGCGTTTCTTTCCGCGATTTCTTTTGCCTCGCGCATGATTCTCCGCGCGTTCCTCACCCGTTCTTCCGTCGGCGGCTCCACGCCCTCCAACGGATACGGCAAGCCCATTTTTTCGTATTTCGATTTGCCCAGCGTATGATAAGGCAGAATCTGCACTTTTTCCACGGTGCCAAGATTCCACGCGAAATCGCCGATTTTTTTCAAAGTTTCGTCGGAATCGGTATAGCCCGGCACAAGCACGTGGCGAATCCACATTTTATTGCCCCGCGCCGCCGCAAAACGGGCGAACGCCAGAATATTTTCGTTGCCGCGCCCCGTTAAAACTTTGTGCGCCGCGCTTTCGATATGCTTGATATCCAGTAAAATCAGGTCGGTTTTTTCCAGAAGCGCCCCGATTGTTTTCGTCTTCGCTTCGTCCGCGGCGTCGAACGCGCACCCCGAAGTATCCAGCGCCGTATGAATGCCGCGTTCTTTCAGCAGCGAAAACAACTCCGTTACGAATTCCGCCTGTGCCAGAGGCTCGCCGCCCGATACCGTTACCCCGCCGGAAGCGATGTATTTTTCGTACTTTAAAATCTCGTCCAGCACCTGCCGAGGTGCGTATACCGTACCCAGCCGTTTTCCGCCGTCCGTAAATTCGCGCGTATCGGGATTATGACAGTACAAACAGCGCATCGGGCAGCCCTGCAGAAATACAACGAAGCGGATGCCCGGTCCGTCGCTCGTGCCGAACGATTCGAAAGAATGAATATAACCTTCCAACTCGCTTCGCCTCCTTTCCGCTTTTTATCGTCTGCAACGCCTTATGTTGTTGCAGGTCATAGTCATTATACACTATCTTGTATACTCTTGTCAAGCGTGCAAAACAATCCGAAACGATAAAAAATGTAACAAAAAAAATCCGGCAGAAGTTTTTTCCGCCGGAACAAATCGACCATCGTTATTTTTTACGTAAACTTCCGCGCTCTCACGACGCGCGCGTAAATAAAAAGAACAAAGTTTTTCCGTGCAGCATCGTAACCACTTCGATTTCATCGTTTCTGCGCGAAAACACGCGGCGGGGCGCGTTTTTCTTCGTTTTATCGATAAACGCAATCGTTTCTCCGTTCACCTCGTAATCGCCCGCGCTTTTACGCGTTTTTCCGTTTTTCATTTCCACTGAAAGCACGTAAGTTCCGTCGTTTTTCAGTTCGATCGTCGCTGCCGAAATATACTCCGATAAATCGCGTTCGCCGTACTTCATTTCTTTGCATGCATACGTGCCCGCGTACGGCTTCGAAATTTCTTTCAGGTCGGATTGTTTTGCGTTTCCCAACAGCAACGGCATAAAAATACACGCGGAAACCAGTAAAATTCTGTAAAAAAAACTTTTATTTTTCATACTTTCAGTATGTAAAACAACCGTTTTTTTATGTATGTTTACGCATTTTTTAAACGTTTTTGCTGCGCTTGCTTGCTATAAAAATACAAAAAATCACTTTATTATACATAAGGAAAATTTACCCTTTCGTTTGTCTTTACTGCATGTATTTTATCACGCTTTCTCTAAAAACGAAAAAGTGCGCAAGCCTTTTATACGACATACGCACTATATCTTACAATCTCAAAAAATTGCTTATTTTTGCTGTTTTCAGCCCGTTTTCATGCCGTAATTAAGCCTTTTTCGGCTTACCACACCGTTATTTTTTGCAAAAAAGCGGCAAAGAAGTGGTAAATTCAATCAATCTCCCCTCGCGCAAAAAACAATGCAAAGCCGCCCGCGTTACCTGTTTCGAAAAACGCACGGACGTACCGGTGCGCGTTTGCGCATGCGTATTTACGGGAATTTTCTGCCCGATCGGATAAGGTTCCGGCAAACGAAACAACAGCGCGTCGCCCGCAGCATAAAGATTTTCCGCCGAAAATACGCCGTTTTCCGTATAAAACAGCTTTAAAATGCCGTTTTTTATCAAAACGTCCGTCAGTTTTCCGTAATATGTGCCGCCCGTGGAATACAACGGCTTGCCGAGAATCAGACGCTGCGTCCCCTTAGGTGAACACGTACGATCGGATGCGGGCGCGATACGCCATGCCGAAAACCGAGCTGTCGAAAACGGCAGATACAATTCGGAAACGTCTTCGCTTTGAAGCGCCGCTCCCATTTTAACGATGATATGGCGGATTTTTCCGCTTGAAAGTGTAAATGTAACGCCGCCGACGGGCAACAGCGCGCCGTCGGCGCAGACAACGGGTTTATTCAGCAAGGTTGTTAAACGAAGCTTCGGAATTTCGCCGAGCGAAAGATCTGATTCAGCCATTTTTTCACCTCTTTACGTTGGATTAACGCTATTATAACAAAACCTTTCCGTTGAAAAAGAGAATTTAAAAAATTTTTTTGGCGATTTTTGCAAAACACTCATAAATCGCTTGCCATAATTAAAAAAATTTGATAGAATAATACCGTTATGTTTGAAGAGCTGTTCGCGCGACGGGCTGCTCGCCGGACAAAAACAGAATATTGGGGTATCGCCAAGCGGTAAGGCAACGGACTCTGACTCCGTCACTTCGTTGGTTCGAATCCAGCTACCCCAGCCAAAAGCCTTATTGAAGTTCGTTCGGTAAGGCTTTTATTTTTCGCAACAAAAAGGTTGAAACCAAACAAATTTTGTGATACATTTAATAAATAAACCATAGGAGGTACGCTGATGTCCCATATTCAGGTAAAATCAAGCCTTGCTCTTGATACGCTTTGCTTTCTCGAAAAAAGGTTGCTGAATGATACCAAATGGATGAACGAAAAACAAATCGAAGAAATCAAAGTTATCAATGCTCTCTTGCCGGAAGATTTCGGGGATAATATCATAGGAATGTCAAATATCTGCCTGATTGTAAGCGCATACTTTGATGGGGATCTGGAATGTCTGACGTTAGACGATCTGATTGACATGTTCCACAATCCGCGAAAAATTGAAAAAACGGTAAAGGAGAGAATAACGGGCGGGTTTACGGCATCGTATATATATCCGGTTCTGGAGTGGCTGAATGACGGATACGCCAGCCTGTATGCAAAGAGATTGACTGTGCTGAGAAACATAGGATTTGAGGGCATATACAAAGAACGCATCTTCCATATGGTGGATTCTGAAATGAAACAAAAGGAAGCTGAGGTTGCAGGTTACAATGCCGACTTATTATTCCGGAACGTTTCTTTACTGAAAAAATCGTCCGTCATAACTTCCGCCAATATTTATGTGTCGTTTTTCAGCGCTCCGACGGCATTTACTCTGTACGGCGGCTCGTTTCTGACTTGTTTTTGCCCTGCCGGAGCAGTTGATTTTTACTCCATTATTGCTCACGAGCTTATGCACGGTTTTGCGAGCGAGAAATTGACGGAGTTATATCGGAAACACGTTGAGAGCAGCGAGAAATTAAAAGCGTGTCACCGTGCACTGCTTGAAGATTATCAATCGGGAGATGAAGAAGAATTCGTTATGGCGGCAGAATATTACCTCTGCTATCTGTCAGGAAATTATTCAAAAGAGCAGCTTTTGAATAAAGCAGAGAAACGGTACGGCGGTAATTGCCCTACATCGGTTGCTGTTTTTGAATTGCTGTTGCAGGAACCTCAAATCCCCGAAGACTATGATAAATGGTTAATAGAACAGTTCGAAGGCAACAAACTGTCAGTTTGCGATTAATTCTTCGCTGAAAGAACGATATCTTTTTCGGCGGCGCGATACAGATTGTGATAATTCGAACTTTTTTTTCAATAAGAAAATCGTTCGGATTATTTCTTTTTCTATCCGATTTATAACCACTAAAATTCAGGGCAGACGAAAAAAATTTTTTTCGTCTGCCCTCGCTTTGTTTGATTATGCCGTTACTTCGTTTTTCTTTTCCTTTTTATTTAAGTCTTTTTTTAACTTCGATTTAGAGCGTGATTCTTCTTGCGCCGTTCGCTTTGCTTTCCATTCGGCATAATCTTTTTTCTCTTCCTCGGATACACATCTTTGTCGGAACGAATACTTTACCGTTTCTAAAATACAAACTTAACAGATATAGCCGTTATACGCTAAGTTTTTTATCCGAAGGAAAAGTTATTTCACAAGCAATGCCGATTCCTTTCAGGGGTGCAGCTTGATCAACATTTTCGGCTTTTTGCTCGCTTACGACGTCATATCCCGTGAGCGCGTATATCAAAAATTTCGCTACGTATGACGCAAAGCCGTGATCGCAGCTTGCGCATGCGCCGTTGTGTTCCCACAACGTTCCCGTTTTTTTCGTCATATCGTAGAAATATTTTATACATTCTTCGTACAGCTCTTCTCTGCGCCCTTCCCGCATCAGCAGTTCAAGCCGCATATATACCCCGTAAATCATGTTCGCTTCGGCTAACTTTTCTTCTTCGCCGTGCCTATGCCCCTTGCCGTATTCGTTTAACATTTTGTAAAACAATTCTTTATTCGTCGTTTTATCCGCCACGCGGAAGAAAAACATATAATACTGGCAGGTTTCCGTATAATTTTCGGTGGGTTCGAGATTTCCCAACGCGTTTCTCGTGAGATTATCCACGAAAAATCCGCCGCGGTATGCGTGCGCAAGCAGATATTCCCGCACTCTTTCCGCGCGCTCTTTCAAGCCCTTGATTCCATAAATTTCTTCGGCGGCAAGCAACATTGCGAAATAGCACGCGTTCGACGGCACGTTCACGCCGCGGATATGCGATTTTTCGTTTGCCGCACTCCATTCCACGAACACCCAGCCGCGAAGATTTTCAAGCACGCCGTATTCGTTTTCATACGCCGCAAAATATCGCAAAAGTCCTTCTACGTTCTCTCGCGATTTTTCAATGATTTCATCGCGGCCGTATCGTTTGAAATATTTGTTAAGTTCGAGAATATACCACATCGCCCAATTGGGTATGTAACCGTCCTTTTCGTAATAATCGGCGGGGTAGCAGCGCGGAATCATCCCTTCGGGCAAGCCGCTTTTATCCGCATACACGAAATTTTCCAAAAAAGCGCGTTCCACCTTATTTTCGCCCGTGAAAATCCATTCCGCCACCGACGAAAAATAGCTGTCCGAAAGCCACCCCGCTCGCTCGCGCGAGGGGCAATCCGAAAGAAGATCCACGGCGTTCTGCGCAAAAGTATTCCGCGCCGCTTCCATGATCTGTTCCGCTCGCTGATCCGCGCAGTAAAACTTAAATTTCTTCGCTTCGGGGTTTTCGTAAGTGCGGATTTTGATTTTTGCCGAAATGCCCGGCGTTGCGATGATCCGCGCGTAACGGCAGGCATACGGCTCGAACGACGACACCGAAAATTGCCCCGCGTTTTTCAGCCGCCATTTAAAAACGTTCGCCGTTTCGCCGCGGAACGGGTTTAAAATCTTTCGGCTTTCGTCCGTGAGAATTTCATCGAACGCCACGTACACTTCGCCCGCGTTTTTCGCTTCGATTTCAAGCTCGGTGAATCCCGTAAAGATACGCGAAAAATCTACCGTTTCGTATCGATATTCGCCGACCGCCGCGCCAGAAATAAATTCGAAACGGCTGACTTCGTCCGTAGGAAACGCCTGCCAATCGGGGCGCAGAAACCCTTCGAGCAATGTGCCTACCTGTGTTTGCGAACGGTGCGTCCACACGGGAAGATCTTCGTTTGTGTTTGCCGCGCCGCAATCTATCGTGCGCGCATAAACTTCTTCGAGAAGCGGGTTTTCGGTGTACGTGGGCAAAACTTCCGGCAATGCCGCTTCTTCCGTTTCGCAGCGCGGATACGGCGTTTTTTCCGGCTCGCCGGCATACAGTGCACGGTGATCGGCGGAAAGCTCGTACACTTCCGCAAAGCCGCGCTGAAACGAATACCTTTGCACTTTCTGCGCCCTATCCGTAAGTTCGAAACACGCGAAATCTTCGGCGGAAAAAGCGTTGCCTTCCGCCGTTTTCACTTCGCAGGCGAAGAACGGCTTCTGCTTCACCCAACAGAAATTCTGCACGTAGATACTAAGCACTTCCACTACGATGTGCCGCGCTTCGAACGCATAAGCTGCAAAACGGCAATACCCGTGCGCCGCGCGATTCGGACCGAAGCCGAGCAATTTTCCGTCCGCATACAACTTATAGCAAGACGCCGCCGAAAGATGAATTTCGCCCTTTACATGCTTTTTCAGATCGAGCGCGAACGCAAACGTGCGATTGATTTCTTCCGCGCGCCCTTTCGCCCACACCGCTTTTATTTTTTTCATTTTTACATCCTTTTTTGTTCTTTTCGTGGCCGATGATAATATATTTTTATTCGGCTAACATTTCCGCAATCAATAAATTCCAGCTTAAAAAACCCGGATTTAAATTCGGCTCGCCGCTGTCCGGCTGATAGCTTTCAAAAAAATCCCCATATTTTTTCAGATTTTTACCGTATAATTCAATCGTGGCTGTCTGCAATTTTTTCGCGATTTCTTCTTCGCCGTACCGCTTCAGGCCTTTCCATACGCAATAATTCGATATACCCCAGATCGCGCCGAGCCAGTTCGACGGATTGCTAGTTTTTTCAAGATTATACATCGGCTCGTTCGAAGCAAGCGTGCGTATGCCGTATTTGGAAAACACCGTTTCATCGCGCAGGCGCGCTATACATTTTTCGGCTTTTTCGTTATCGGCAATGCCCGCGTACAGCGGCAGAAAACACCCCCAGAATACAACGCGCATCGGCATAATTTTCCACGTGGGCGCAAGATTTTCGTGAAACGTGAAATTGCCTGCTTTCAGCGTGGTTTTATGATACGAAAGATCGCCGCTGTAATAAATTCCGTCGCGCTCGTCCCACAAATATTCGTTGATCGCCGCTTTCAGCTGTTCCGCGCGCGTTTTCAGATCCGCCGCCCGATCGTCGCCCGCCGCCGCAAATACCTTTTGCAACGCTTCGTATTCCAGCACCATAAACGTATTCAGATAAATATCGGCGCAGGTACGCGGAGGGCGAAAAAACACCGTGGGGTTGTTGTCTATGCCGATCATAATATCGTCCTGCCAGAAAAACAGACCTGTTTTTTCGTCGCGCTGATTCGCTTCGTAATATTCGAGATATTTCAACGCTTTTTCTTTATCAAACCACGAGAAATCGCCCGAAAATTCGCAGGCGTTCAGAATCGCCTGACACAAAAACGGCTTCATCTGATTGACTTTTTCGCCGCGCAGATGTTCGCTTACAAAAAAGTCGCAAAAATCGCCGTCGCCCGTCATCATCACGGGGACGTAACCGTCGGCACACTCGCACGATAAAAAATTCTGCGCGCACCCTTTCGCGTGCGCTTCCGCTTTCTTTAAAGGTACGCCTGCCGCCGCCATACGGCTTTCGCCGTACTTTTTGCCGAGCATTAGCAGCGCGCGGGCGGTGAAATACGAATCCCAGTCCCAAAGATTGCCTTCGTAGCCCTCCCCGGGATCGATAAACGGATACTGAATTGCCTTGTACGGCTGTTTCAGCACGCGTGAAAATTTGGAAAAAATATAATTTTCTATTAACGTTTTATAATCGTTCATCATTGTTTTTTTTACGCTTTATCGGGGTATCCCGCCGCAACGGAACGCCCCGACAAACAATTGTTCTTTACGCTTCCGCCGCTTCCGTAACCGTGAAATCGGAAACGGTGAAAGTAATCGTGCTACCATTTTTCGCGCTATCATTAAAGGCAAAAGTTAAAATCAATACTCCGTCGGAATCGGCTGACACCGTAAAAGTATTTTCACCAACAGAAAGAGCTTTCCATTCGTTGCTTGTTCCGTTATAATTCTGAACAAAACATCCGCTAATATTATCTTGCAATGTATTAGAAAAATCAGAAACATTGAACGTTACCGTATACTTTTTACCGGTTTCAACTTTCGTTTTCGTTGTAATCTTAGGCGTAGTCCAGCCAGTGAAGTTTAATTTCACCGTAGCCCCGGTCTGCGTTCTTTCCCACGTGGCAAACCCGTTCTGAGAAGTAAACACGCCGAACTCTTCAATCGTTACGTCGTAAATTTCTGCGGCAACGATATAATTACCGTTAAAGTTACAAGCCAAACGAAGCACAAAATCTTTATCACTCGAAGCGGTGAAAATTATTTCCTGAATGTAATATTTCGAACCATCGTTTCCGTTTTCCGGCGTAAATTCTTTCCACTTGTTGGGTGTTAAAGGAATATCGCCGCCGTCCTGATTATCGATATAAAAGTTCGAAATACCGATGATTTCGCCTTTGGTATTTGTGCCGCTAAGTTGATCGATACGTAATTTCACGGTTAATCGATATTCTTTTTGCGCTACAACGGAATACTTTGTATTAAACACTATTGTATTCCAGTCTGCAGACTTATTAAAGTAAATATTCCAGCCGTTCTCCGTCTGTTCGTTTGTAAATGCCGTGTCTCCGTTCAAGCCCGTGAGCGTATTGTTCGAATAATCTTTTTCTTCTAACGTAACGTCGAAAAGCTCAACATTGTAAGAGTAGTATTCAGCCGTGTGCGAGCAGGCAAGGCGCAATAAGAAATCGCCGTCCGCCGTAGCCTGGAAGTTACGTTTGATTGTATACTCTTTTTTGCCGTTCGTTTCGCCGATTTCCGTCCAGTTATTCAAAAACTTCTTGTTATTGTAGTTATCGTCGATATTCAGATTCGTCAACGCGGTATTATTCAGAGTATTCACGCGCAACTTCACGGAAAGGGTATAATTTGCACCCGCTTTCAGCGTGTATGCCGTTTTGAAGTTGATTTCTGCCCAGTCATCGTCTTCACCGTACGCCACGCGATAGCCGTTTTCCGTTTCGCCGTAGGCGATGATATTTGTTGTTTCTTTAACGCTCGTAAGCGTATTGTTTGCATAATTATCGTAGTAAGGCGCGGCGGTGAATCCGTTTTCGCCGAACGTAAACGTTGTGCCGCCCGTTTCTCCTGCGGTGGCTTCGGGAATCAGTCCCGCTTTCAAACCGAACGTGTATCTTACGCCGTTATCGGCAACCGCGGAAGTGTTGGTGAAATGGCAATGCCCCGCAAGCGCGTTTTTCACGCCGATCCGTCCGAAAATTTCGCCGATATCGTACGTGCGGTGTTTGTCGCTGACGAGATTCAAGAAATTTTTTTCCGCTTTCACGTGCCCGAAATCGCCGTTTGCTTTCGCCGTAGCGTTGTCGGCAAGATTTACGTCGAGATTGCCTTCGCCGAAGCCGTATTTCGTGAGAACGTTATAGAAATTCGCCACGGGAATATGCATACAAGCCATATCGGAAGTTGCCGCATTGCTCTGGTAAGCGGAAATCGCCTCGTCTTTTGCGATCATATCGTTTACCGTGGAATCGTACAACCCCTGCGGAAGATTATCGGAAGCTTTCGCCGTATTGTAAATACAGCCGTTTGTATCGAGCATATAAATATTGCTCAGCCACTTTTCGCCCTGTTTCACAGAAATCGTATAGTTGCAATTTCCCGTAACCGTACCGCGGGCAAACAGACAATATTCGGAATTGAGATACTGCCTTACCTGCCACGAAGTGCCTTGCGCCGATTCGTTATCGTGATTGCCGAATACGGGCGCATAAAAAATCTTTCTCGCTTCGAAGAACAAAATCAATTCTTTCGCCATTTCGCCGTTATCGTCGAACTCGCCGTAGATGATATCGCCCGCAAGCAGGATAAGATCGGGTTGCGTTTCTTCGATCGTCTTTTTCAGCTTGTTGTACACGGAAAAATCTCTGTCCGCCCAAATCAATTGCAAGCCGCCGTTTACTTCTCTGCCGCTTCTTATCTGGCTCATATCCGCTACCTGCGGATCGGAAATCTGCAATACTTTAAAATTCTTTCCTTCGGCAACGTCAAGCACGAAATCCGCAGGATTTTCCGCGTCGTAAATGAGTTTCGCGTTACCCGACGTAACGGAATAATTGCCGCCTGCATCGTACACCGTAAAGTTGGCGTAATCGGCGTGATCGCCGAGCGCGGCTTTGATTTCTGCCTTGCCCGCCTTTTTAAACGTTACTCTGCCGCTATCTACCGTGGCTACGCTTTCATCGGAAGAAGTCCACGTAACTTTGCCCGCGAGATTTCCCTGATCCGCAGACAAATCATACGTTGTGCCGACTACGCCTTTCGCCGTGCCGAGCCAGCCGAACGGAACGTTTTTTCCGTTTTCATTTGCGGTGATCGTTAAGCCGTAATCGCTGTTTTCGCCGCGTTCGAAAATTTCGACGGACGGAATTTCATACGCATACGCCGCGCTTTCGGTGGAAGCTACGTATACCACGAGTTCGGAAAAACGAACGTGCGGCGTTACGAATTCCGCGATGATTTCCGTGCCGTCTGCCGACGGTGCCCAAAAGTTACCGCCGTTTGAGAATTCCGTACGATACAAGGGCGTTGCGTTACCCGCATTATCGTAGCGGGTATCGTAAGATTTGCCCTCGGCGTTATAATAATTCACGCCGAGATACGCTTTGCCTCCGTTCCCTTTGAGTGAAAGTCGCACGTTGTACTTCGTTTCCGGCTTTAACAAAGAAGCGGAAAATCTGAAATTCACGCCTTGCCATGCCGTAGCTCCGCTCACTTTCAAGCCGTTTTCCGATGAGGCGAGCGTGCTGACGTTCGTGCCGGTGCTTTCCGCGATAAAATTCTCGCCCGTGATTTTGTTACCTTCCACCGCCGCGTTTTTAAAATCGATTTCGTATTCGGGCGATTGTTTATAATTTACGGTGAATTGCGTTTTTCCGTTCGCATACGCCGTGGACTTTAATTGCGTTTCCGCCGTCGAATAGACAAAGCCGTCCTGCGCGACGCTTTCTTCGGGCGTGATTACGATTTCGCTGTCGAGTTTCGCCGTCTGCGTTGTTGTTTCTGCGGTTTTCTCAAGACCGTTGTCGTACACGTAATTCACGGTATACGAAACGTCGGTATTTACGAAATCTTTGATGTAATTTTCGTACAACGCCGTTTTCTGAGTTTCGGTAAGTTTCGTATCTTTTTCGCGAGCCTGCTGAGCTACGTAAGTCATCGAACGCACATTGTCGTTTCTTGCCGCAAACGTATACACGTCTCCTGCTTTCATATACCCTATGCCGATAAATTCACGATTTCTGTTGTCCGTGCCGCCGTTTTCGCCGCGCAAGAGATTGACAAGCGAAGCGTACCACACCATCGCGCCGTCTTTTTCGCCCATTTCATCGGTAACAAGGTTGATGATCTGCGTTTTCGTGCCCGTATATTTTCCGTAAGTACCGTCTTCCAGCTTTTCCGCCCAGCCGTACTTCGCATTTTCGCCCGTAAGATTTTCTTCGGTGAGCGGCGCGTAAAGCGTTTCGTAATCAACGGGTGCGATGAACATACCGAAAACGACATTCGGATTCGATTCTTTCAAATCTTCGTAGTCGCTTTTTTGCATATTCAGCACGTAGCGGATGCCGTTCTGCGCGTAGTTTTCCGAAATTCTCACGCTTGCACCCTGACGGATCGTAAGAATTTCACTTTCCGCTTCGTCGGCGTTTACGTTTACTTTCATCGCCGCGCCGCCGGCTGCGAACGCTACGGCAAATGCCGCCGTTGCCGCAATCAATGCATTTTTCTTTCTGATTTTCATTTCACTTTCCTCCCGTTAAAAATTTTTTGCCTGCGGTAAACTATCTTTCACAAAGATATCGTCCGCCGTCTGTTCGTACCAATCCGAAGTCCGTATGATTTCGCTTTCTTTCAAAACGAAACGAACGGAAACAGAAGGCTTTTCGTACACGTTTTTTCTTGCTCGTTCTCTCATCTTAAATCCTCCTGAAAAATATTTGTTCCGAACTTTTTATAAAATCAACGCGTAAACGTGGTTTCCGTGGATTCTTTTCCGTTAAAATAGGCGTACAGCATTTTTGCAATCGGTTTCGGCGCGCTTTGCTTCGCCGTATCGGCGTGATTCGGCGAATAAAAAAGCCCGAACCCGTTTTCATACGAAGAAATCAGATGTTCTTCGCATGTGGCAAGCCGAAAATAGAAAAACGTTTCTACCCACGGCATATTTTGCTTTACCGAATCGAGCATCATTTTCATTCTCAGCGCGATGATTTCCTGCCCTCCCGAGCCTTTATACCGATCGTCGGTGAAGCCCACTTCCGTTGCCCACATTGTTTTTTCGCCGTCGCCGTATTTCACGAGAATATCGTGCCAGCCGAGATTGTACTTCGTCCACTCTTCGATTGCGGCTTCGTCCTCGTCTTTTTCCAACGCGGGTTGAAGATATGGATGCCACGCCACGATCTGCCAGTAATCGTTGTAATTCGTATTCGCGTACTCTTCGCCTGTGGGATGCCGCCGTTCTTGCACCGAAGAATACATCGCTTCGAGAAACGTTTTTCCCGATTCCATATACGTTGTGCCGGGAGATACGATTTTCGCCTGCGGATTCTTCGATTTTACGCCTTTATTCGCATAGTAGCACATATCGGCGGCGATATAGCCCGCTTCTTTTGCGGAATATGTGTTTGCGCCGTCGCCTTTGCCCGACCAGCCTGCGCGGTGAAGATATATGCCCTGTTCTTCGTCGTCCCACTCGTTGCCGGGTTCGAAAAAGCCGATTTCGGGAAATTCTTCGGCGATCAGCGCATACGCCTTTTCGTACATTTTTAAAAATCGCAGATACGTTTCGCCGTCGTCGTACGGATCAGGCACGGAAGTTTCGTCGCCCACGTACCCGTAAGGATGAATGAACGTGTGGCTCATTGCCAGAATACGCTCTACGCCCGCCGCTTTCAGCGCGGAAAGATAAGCGTGGTATTTTTCGGCTACGTTTTTATTTAAATACAGTTCGTCGGACTTTTCCGCGCGGTACAGGATATTCGTATGGTGCATCCACACCCGAGCCGTTTTCACGCCGAGTTCGCCCATTTTTTTCGCCGTCCATTCGTTCGTTACGCCGCTATCCACCGCCGAGGGCATCGTTTCGGAAGTCAGCTCGCACATTCCGAAAAGATATTTATCCTGCTCGGCGGAATATTTCGGTTGCTTTTTGCAACCTGCCGCCGCCGATACCCCGAAGAAGATCGCGCCGCATAAAACCGCGGAAACAATTTTCGAAATCAGTTTTTTCATTTTTTGCCCCCGTTTTTATTCTTTTGCCTTTTGCTTTCGCCGCGCGCCGCCGCAACTACGCCAGCCGCGGCAACCGCCGCGATCGACGCAAGCGTGCCGCCGTGATTCAATATGCCCGAACAGCCTTTTTTCTTTTCTTCTTTCACGGGTTTTTCGGCAAACGCGGAAGAATCGTGCGACGGATCGTAATCTTCGCTTTCCGTAGGAACGGAAGTTTCCAGCGAAAAAATTTCGAAATAACTTATTTCCGCCGTTCCGTTTTCCGCCGAAAACGACGGCGCAACCGCGTTCGTCCTTTCTTCCGTAAGCACGGCTTTGAAAGCGGTTTCGTACAATCTTTCCTGCGGCTCGTCGTTTCTTCTTACGCCGGCTTCGATTCTTCCGTTTGAAACGGTAAGCGCAATCAGCACGTCGCCCGAAAGCGCGCGCTTTTCGTGAAACGTTTGCGCCGCACCCTGCGCCGAAAAACCGTTTTCGCCGCAAATCAACGCCGCGTTGCCAAACGATATTTTCATTTCGCCCGCAATTTTCGCGCTTACGTACAGGCGAAATGAGAGAAATTTTTCTTTCGCCGCCACCGCGCCGCCCTGTTTCAGCATGGCTTTGCCGCCTGTAATCGTTACGTTACCGCTTACTTCCGCCGCAATTTCGTCGCTTTGAAAATCAACGATCAGTTCCGCGGGCGGCAACGCGTTATCTTCGGCAAACGCTTTATTTTTCACGCCGCCGAACGAGAAAAACAGGAAAAACGCACCGCACGCAAGCGCGGTAATCGCCGCAAGCGCCGCCGATATACAACCGAATTTTCGTATCGTTTTCATTTTCCGCTCCTCCCGCGATACGGCGATATATTTGTAACAGAATAATTTGAAATTCTGAAACTTGCCGAATTCAAGCCAACGATCGCCGCATAGCCGCACGTATTTACGCCCGTTACCGTGAAAATCGGCGACGACATTTTTTCCGCGCTTTCGTCGGCGCGCTTCATATACAGCTTCGCCGTGGAATTTTCCGCAATCACCATTATGTTATAAACAGCCGATTTATCGCCCCAGAGATCGTAAGAAATCGGCGCGTTTCCGAATTTCCACGAAGATTTTTCCGTATCGCTCGCCGCGAGATACGTGCCGCAATAAACTTGCCCATCCGCGCCCGTGTACGTTTGTTTGCCCTCGGTAAAATCGGGGTTGTACCAGTTGTAAAAGAAAATTCCGTCCGTTTCCGTTGCGCTTTGCGCCGCGTATTCCTTGCCGAAACTCACGCCGAGCATCGCGCCCGATTTCAGCTTCGGCAAATCGAACGAGCCGTCCGGATTCTGCTTCACGTTTCTTTCGTCCGTTACCCGCAAATCGAAGCGCATAATCCATTCGGAATACTCTTTTTTCGGAGCGAAATAACCGTAATTTTTACATTCGCCGAATAAAAGACTGCCCTTTTTCCCTTCCGCGTACACAAGCGGCAGATTGACTTCCGCGCCCACGTAATACGCCGAACGATTGATATAATATTCCTTCACGGAAAGTATGTCGTCGGAAGCTTCTATTTCCGAAATCTTCACGCCCGAAAAATCGTTGCTCACCGATTCCGCTTTCGAATTTCTGCTTACGTACCGCACGAAAAGCGCGTCGTCGATTTCTATTTTCGCCGTATCGCCCGCCGCTTCGTTGCCCGTTTCGCCCGTGCGATAAAGGCTCAGCGCAAAATTACCGGTCGTATCGAAATTATCCAATTCGTGAGTTACGCCGTTGGCTTCGATTTCGAGTTTTTCGCCGAATTTTCCGCGAAACAAAAGCGTATTTTCGCCTTCGGCTACGGCTTCGGCGGAAAGCGGCACAAACGCGCGGATTTCCGATTTCGCGTACCATACAAGCACGGTTTTACCGTCCTTTTTGCCGATACCCGCAAAATTTTCGCTCTTGTCGCACCCGCAACGCACGCCGACATAGCTGTTTTGCGGCGTTTCCGCTGCGAAATAATACCATTTAAACGATAATTCAAACGTCTTTTCCGTTTCGGTATTCGCTTCTACGGCGGTATTCGACCGCAACCCCCGCCCGGCGGAAAGCCCTACGCGATTTGCCGCGCCGCAATACACCGCGTTTTCGCCGTATCTGCCGCTGATCGTCCAGATTTTTCCGTTCTGCGATTCGTCGGGATAGGCAAGTTCGTCGTGTGTGAACGCGCTTTCGAACGTCGTTTTTCCGTTCGATTCTATCGTAAAAGAAGTAACGTCTGCTTTTACGTTCTGCCCGCAAAAAGCGAGATACCCGTCCGCAGAAACGCCGTCGGGCTCTTTGCCGCTCTCCGCGCCGTAGGTTACGATTTCTTCGGCGATTTTTCCCTCCGCGCCCGCTAAAACGCGCATTTCGTAATTTCCGTTTTCGCGCTTTTTCAGATTGATCCGCACCGTGCAACGTTGCTCGTTCGCCGAGTTCGCGCGAATCGCTTCCGTTTTTTCGTTCTGTACACGGTTTTGTTCCGCGCTCGCGTCGTTCAATACGCCCGAAATATCGGCGGAATGAAGCGAAACGGACTTTTCTTCCAGCCGCAGCACGTGTTTTGCGCCCTTTGTGAAATCACCCGCATTCTTATTGCCGAACGCCAACCCGAGCCAGCCGTTACCGCTCGTTTGCGTAAGAGTAAACGTGATATTGCAATCGCCTTCGATTTTATACTTTCTCAGCGTGACGGCGGGTCCCCATTCGTCGGCGAGATTCAGGCGCAGCACGTTGTATTGTTTCTGTAACGAAACGGAAGACTCGTCCGCGTTCCAACGGCGCGAATCGAGCGTCTGCGCGTCGAAATTATCGAAAAATATTCTTTCCGCAGAGGTGGCGGCTTCGCACGTTTTCGTTTCGCCGCGCGGAATCACAATCGCTACCGCGACGAAGCAACACGCCGAAAGAAGCGCGATCGTTTTCGAATGTTTATGCTTCATTTTTCTTTCTCCCCGTTTAATTCGCTTTCGCAATCAGTAGCTCACGTCGGGCGTAAGCTTATCAATCACGATTTTAGCGACGATTACGAGCGGCATATTGATTGTGGAAAACGCCACGCCCGTTGCCGCCGATTGAATGATACTGTCTTCCGAGCCTTGCACCGCTTCGAAAATATACCAGCCCACCGTCATATACTTATTCTGCGCGCCGCCCGAAAGCGCAAGCAACATCGGTTGCATCACGAACGACGAGCTTGACATTACCGCCGTAAGCACAAACACGCCGATCGTGGGCATGATGAGCGGAATCGTGAAAAAGGTAAGTTCGCGCCAGAAACCAACGCCGTCTAACGTAGCCGATTCCACGATTTCCGCGGGGATTCGTTGCATTGCCCCGCACATTAAAATCACGTTTGAGCCAAGCCCCGCCCAGATACAAAATACGTAGATGATTTTCCAGAGATAATCGTTACCGAGCGAGAGATACGATACCTCGCGCCCCGTAAGCTTATTCAGCATAAAAGCGAAAGGACCGAATTCCGCGGAAAACATATTGCGGAAAACCATTGTAAGCACCACAAGCGAAATCATCGACGGAAAATAGAAAAGCACGCGGAACAGCTTTTCGCCCGGCACTTTTTTATAAAACGCAAACGCCGTAATTACGGCAAGCGGCAAGATCATAAGATTGATTGCGATCGCGCGGAAAGAATTGAGAAACATCGCCCGATCCGCCGCATTTTTGCCCAGAATCATATTGCGGAAAATTTTCGAATAACGCTCCGTGCCCCAGAACACGTATTTTCCCGTGGTAACGTCGAACCGCGAAAAAGTCAGGCGAAAAGTATCCGCATTGATGTACAGCCAGAATACGAGAAACTGCAAAATCGGGTACGCGAGCATCAGGGCGATGAAAATTTTCGTGCCCGTGCCGTTTCCGTATTTGCTTTTTCCTCTTTTTTGAATCGTTTCCATATTTTGCTCCGCTACCGCGCTTTATTCAAGACCCAGCGCCGCTTTCCAAGTGGGAAATTCTTTGCTTACCGCGTCGAACACGCTTTCGAAGCCTTCCGCGCCCGTCTGCATAATCTCTTTTCCCGTAAGCGCAAGCATTTTTCTGCCCGCCGTTTCGCTGCCTACGCCCGCGAATATCGTGGGGCGTTTATACGTGAAAATTCTCGAATAATCTTTATAATCCGTATGGTTGCCGGGGTAGAGATACAAATTCACGTCGCTTTCCGTGTACATTTTAAAGCAACTCTTCTGAAATTCCGTCCAATCGTAGCCGTCTTTGCCCGCTGTGAGCGCAATGGGATCGTAATTGAACGGGCGCATACAACCCGTGCTTTTCGTGAACGCGAGAAGCTGTTCTTCGTTGCAAAGATACGCCAAAAACTCTTTCGCCAGAGATTTATTCGTGGCTTTCGAAGGCACGAACATAATGTCGTCGCCCGAAACGAAATTGATTTTCGTATTCGTACCGTCTTCGTTTTTCATACAGTTTTCGCTGTAAGGAATATTCATCATTTTCATCGTGAATTTTTCGTTGCCGCCCGCACCGATAAATTCTTTCATTTCGTTTTCGAGGAAGCTGCCGCCGAGAATCATCGCCGATTTCCCTTCCACGAACGCCTTTTCCGCTTCCTGAATGGTTTTTTCTTCTACGTTTGCCACGGAATGATTCCACGCGGCGTTTTTCGTGCCGCGATCTTTCACGATAATGCTTTCCCAGATATCAATCGCCTTTTGTATTCCCGTCTGCTTCCATACGTCGGGCGAAGCGAAATCGAAGAAATCGTAAAACGAGCCTTCGCCTTCTATCCGCGATTCGTAAACGCCCTGCTGCTGCGCCCACCAAACGTAAATAGGAAATTCAAACCAGTTCCACCCTTCCGCGCCGCTCCACGAAAACGCGGCTACTCCTTTGTTGGCGGTTTCTACGTCGGAACAATACTCGATCAGCTCCGCCACCGTTTCGGGTGCGGCGTTCCATGTGCCGCCCGTAGAAGAACGCGGCGTTTTTTTCAGCATATCTTCGTTGTACACGATACTGCATTCAAGGCTCGCCCACGGCATTACGTAAGGATGATAATCTCCCTGCCCCGCAAGCCTTTGCATATAGCTCTTGTTCCGGGCTTCGGGCGAAAGATATTCAGCCACCGTCTTTTCGCCGCCGCTCGTGCGCACTTTCGAAGCATACACTTCGTCGAGCGGTTCGATATACCCTGAAGTTACCCACGTAGCCCAGTCGCCGCCCTGCGTCATAAAGATATCCGGCACGTCGGTACCCGATTTTAAAATCGTGCCGGCGCGCGTCGTCACCGATCCGTCGGGAACGAGTTTATACGTTACGCCGTCTTTGCCGTCGCAAAATTCTTTCGCTGCGTTTTCCAGCCATTCTTTACCGTAACCGCCCACATAGTAACGGATGGTAAGGCAGTTTTCTTCCGCTCCCTTTTTTACGCCGCACGCGCCGAATACGCCGGCCAAAGAGACCGCCGACAACGCGCAAGCCGCAATTTTACCGAATTTTTTCATACTTTTTATCTCCCTTGCGTTTCTTTCGAAACGACTTTATTTTTTTCGATTTTTACTTTTGTTTTCGGCATTTGATTTCAGCTTTTTTCAGCCTTTAATGCCGCCGCCCATATTCAGCCGCATAATCTGCTTCTGAAAACAGGCGAACAAAACGATGATCGGCACAACCGATAAAATCATGCAAGCAAACAGTTTCGGATAATCAAGCTGATATTCGCCCGTTTTGATATTATCGGAAATATACTTGATGCCCGTAGACAACGTCTGATGCGAATTATAGAAAAGATATGCGCCCGTATAATCGTTCCATTGACCGATAAAATTAAGTATCCAGATTGCCGTGAGCGTGGGGAATACCTGCGGAAGATAGATGAAAAAATAGATTTTCCATTCGCTTGCGCCGTCTAACATCGCGGCTTCGCGGTAAGCGTTCGAAACACCTTTAAACGCGCCCGTAAGAAGCAGGAAATTGAAACCGAACGCGGAGCTTGTGAGCAGCACCATCGCTATCAGGGTATCCATCAGTTCCAGCGCGTTGAGCAGTTTAAATGTAGCCGCAAGCGTGCCGGATACAGAAAAGAACATGACGAGCAGCCCTAAAAAATACACGACGTTTCTGCCGAAAAAGCGGAATTTGCCCACGATATACGCCGCGCACGCCGTAACGAACGCCGAAACCGTGGGGCAGATCAAGCTGAGCGTAACGGAATTGAAAAACATTTCGCCGATCGGAAATACGGAAAACATTTCCGCGTAATTTTTCAATCCCGCTTCGCCCGACGGCATAGAAAACGGATTGCCGGAGAAAAATTCCAGCTTCGTTTTCAGCGAATTCAGCACAAGCCACAAAAAGGGAAATATCAACGTGAGCGAATACAGCGAAAAAATCACCGACATCACGATGAGTATTTTTTTGTACGCGGGATTTCTCTTCCCTTCGTCTTCGTTTATTTGTCTGCTTTTATTTTTCATCGAAAATATCCTCTGCCGTTTCTTCCGTTTTCGGTAACACCCTGATCAGAACGCTTGCGGAAATTTTTTTATCCGTCTTTTTCCGCGCCGTAATCACCGCGCTTCCCGAGCCTACGAGAAGCACCGCGCCGTCGCCGTTTACGATTGCCGCGCTTTCGTTGCCGCTTACCCATTCGATTTCCGTACCGTCGCTGATTGTCGCTTTCAGATAAATCACGCCGTACCGCTCGGCGATAATTTCACGCGCGCCCTCGATTTCTATCGCGGCAAGCTCGCCCGGCAATACGTTTTTCTCTTCTTCCGTGGCTTCGATTTGCACGGGATTCGTATTCGCGTTGCCGCCGCAAGCCGACGCGCACAAGACGAACAAAACCGCCGCAATCGCCGCAAAATTTCGTTTTTTCATCGTTTATTCCCCCGTCTTTTCGCCAAACAACGTATCTAAAATCACCTGCGTATATATTCTTGCCATATAGTCGGACGGGTGATTTACGTTGTCGCCGAGCATATCTTCGATTTTTTTGCGTTTCAACAGACTGCGTTGCACGGAATACACGTTTGCAACCGCCACGCCCGTTTCGCTCGCCGCGATTTTTTCAAGCGTTTTTTCGTATTCCGCAAGATCGGCGGCGCAAAGTCGAATTGTATCGTCAGAAGCGTCGATAAGCTTCGGATTCGTCTGCATACACGAAACGAGAAGAATACTACAATCGGTATTTTTCTCTCTCACGTACGCAATCATTCGCCGCACGTTTTCTTCGTAAGAAGCCGCCGAAGTTCCTTTGCCGTTATCGCACCAGCCGCCCGCGTCGTTTGCGCCGATGGCGATAATCGCAAGCGATACTTCGTTTTTATGCGCCTGCGCCAAGGCGAATTTTTCTTTCGCGCTCTTTAAAAAGGATTCGCCGCCGCCCACGGCTTCGTCTTTTCCGTCGATCAACGCCACGTATTGCGCCGAATGTATGCCCGGTTGCGCGGCATTATACAACGTAGCATCGCCACCCGAATAGTACGCTATGCCTTCTTCCACCATTTTCGCCCACATCGGGAAGTTACCGCTGACGCCCGCGCCCGCCGCGATGCTGTCGCCGAGAAGAAGAATTTCCACGCCCTTTTTAAGGGCGGCGTTTTCTCTGAATTTCGAAAGCGTTGCGCCCGATTGATTCGCCCCTACGCCCTTGTATTCGTTGGTACGCACATAGGTGCATACGTACTGCGCCGGATAAATCTCGCCGGTCGTGTTCGCCACGGTGCGGAAATCGCCCGAATATTTCCATTGCCCGACTGTTTCACCGCCCTGTCTGAAAAATGCCGAGCGCGAAAGCGCAGTAATCGAGCTGCCCGTAGGAAAAGACAATTTTCCGTTTTTCACCGTGTAATCTTTGCCTTCCCTGTAAAGCGTGCGAAGATCATTTGAGCGTACTTCCAGCGCAACGCCGATCGGAAAAGCCAAAGCTACGTCATCAATGCCGCCGCGCTCGTTTTCAAGCAGGAAAAATCCCTCGGCGTACTGCACCTGACTTTGATAAAACGGCGTAAAAAACTTCTGCTTGTCGTATTCGGCGCAAGTCAGCGCGCTTTTCGCAGTCAGTTCAAAAACTTTTTCCACGGGCAACAATCCTTCCGCGCTTCCGTTTACGGCGGTATCTTCGTATTTTTCGGGCAAATCGCCGCCGTTTACGAAAATATTGAATTGCGGATAATATCCCGAAGCGAGGGCTTCCGCAGAACAAGAAGCAAAGAGTATGCTTGCGGCAAGCAGGCACGCCGATAAAGTAAATTTTCTGAATTTCATCGCTGTTTTCCCCCCGTTTTTGTTTGCGCCTCAGCGGCTGCGTTCAAATCGGTTTTCAACGCCACGTCGTCGATACAAAAACTTATCTGCATTTCTTCGCCTTTGCCGTTATGCGCGAAAATTTCGAGCGTGATTTCGCCGCCGTTTTCCGCCGTAAATTCGCCTGTGAGCAATACGCTTTCGCCCGCCGCAAGCGAGTTCGTTTTGAATACATGCGTTTTGCCGTCAGTTTTCACGTTGCAAAAAACGAACGCGTCGCCGGAAGCGGGACGGTCAATCATCTTGATTTTCGCCGAAAAACGATATATTTTTCCGGCTGTTACGGTTGCCCGCGGAATTAAAATCACGCCCGCGAACGCCGCCCGCCCGGCAGAAACTTTCAACGCCTTGCCGCTTCCGTCTTGCGGTATTTCTTCGGCATTATCGGTGAGAGAAACATTTACCCCGTCGTAATTTTTCGCAATTTTGCGATAATTTCCGCTACCCGCATCGTTTTCTAACGCGGCGTATTCGAAATCTTCGCACAACGGATCAAGCCCTTTGCTTACGACAAGTTCGAAAGAATCGGAAACCGACGTTCCTTTCGCGGTAAGCGTGATAGTAGCACTTCCTTCGTTTACGGCGATAAGCTCGCCGTTTTCGCCGATCTGCGCAACCGAAACATCCAAGCTTTGCCATTCTTCTTTAAACCAGCCGCAATCTTGCGGCAAATATTCGCAGGATAAAAACGTGCTTGTTCCCGCGCGCATCGTATTATTCTGCGGCTTGCCCGAAATCGCAATTTCGCATACGCGCGGCGCGCCGCCTACGTACAGCACGAACGAATCGCTTAGCGATTTTTTGCCCTTTACTCTCACGCCGATTTCCGTTGCACCCTTTCCATGTACGCGCACCTTGCCTTTCTCGTCGATCGTTGCCACGTTTTCGCTTGTCGAATACCATTCCGCCGAAAATTCATCTGCGTTTTCCGGCTTGGAAGCATAACTCAGCGTAAACGGCTCACTCGGGAACGATACGGTATCGTTTTCGGGACGGCCTGTCAATTTTAAAGACGTCACGGGAGTTTCATCGTTCTTCACTTCGATCGTCACTTTATCGGAAATTTCTCTTTTTCCGATCACGCTCGCCGAAATTACGATTTTTCCGGCCGACAAAAGCGTTACCGTTCCGTTTTCGCTTACCGTAGCCACGCTTTGCCCGTCGCAATACCAACGCACGGCGAAAGGTTCAACGTTTTGTTCGGGCGAATATTCCACGCCGAGTTGCACGCTTTTTTCGGAAAGGTCTACCGCGGTTTCGGGCGCGCCCGTGATTTTTAAAGATTCAACGGGATGCAGCGCGCCTGCGTTTTCATTATTGGCGCAAGCGCCGCCGAGAGATAAAACCGCCGCGAGAATAAACGAAACGGCGCAAAATCTTCGCCTGTTGAACATTTTTTCTTTCATTTCCCTTCCTCCGTTTCAAACTGCAAATATGCGTAAAATTTAAATTTTCGAAATAATTTTTCCAAAAAAAATGCATATTGCGGCCCGATTTTCTATCAATCGGCTAAATTATATCACACGGATATAAAAAAATCCACCCCCGCCATTGACGAAAAATTTCTATTTTTTGAACTGATTTTGCTTTCGGAAATAAAATATCCGATTGCCTTCGAATTTTACTTGACGGCGGCAAATAAAGCAACTATAATGGTCATAAGAGGTGAAATATGATCAATCTGACGATGGACACAATCCGCACATGCCCGTACACCGCATTGATCGTGAATACGGAAAACACGCGACACGTACACGAGTTTTGGGAAATTACCTACACCGTAAGCGGCAAACTGACGAACATTGTAAACGAACGCCCCATAACGTGCAATCCGTTTACGCAGTTTTTGATTATGAAACCGGGCGATATTCACGAAATCAAGCCCGATAACGGCGTTTCTTCGCCCTACGAGGGGAAATTTTATCACCGCGATATTTACGTAACCGATGAAAAAATGCAGTCGATTTGCAAAGAAATCGCGCCGAATTTATACGAAGAATTGTCGGCGCAGACCGAACCCGTATGTATAACGCTTCGGAATAATATTCTCGAATGTCTTGAAGCAACGCTGAATTTATTTAATTCTTTCGAGCAATGTTCCGCGTCTACCGCCGCGCTGTTTCCCGCAATTCATACCTCTATCGTAGCCATGTTGCTCGGATTATATATCGAGAACAAGGTGCGACATCACAAGCAATTTCCGAAATGGATTGAAGATTTTTTCAAAAAACTGAACACGGAAGAATTTTTAACGAAAAGCGTAACGGAAATCGTGGACGAGCTTTCATACAGCCACAGTTATATCTGCCGATCATTCAAAAAGTATGCGGGAAAAACGATGATGCAATGTATCAACGAAGCGAAAATACGCTATTCCACGATTTTATTGATGAACAAAACGATATCTGTACTCGAAGTGGCTTTGCGGCTGAATTATAAAAGCCAGAGCGCGTATATCACCGCTTTCAAATCGATATACGGCACTTCGCCGAATAAATGGCGTAAAGAAAATCTTGCGCAGAAACACTTTTCCGCGCAAGAATATTGGGGCGATTTCGTGGTATTGGAATAAGAAAACATTTACAAAATCAAAAAATAAACGCCAACTGAAAATCGGGTTGTTCAATTTTAAATAATAACCTTATGAAAAATTTCGCATTTTAAATACAAAAAATTAAAATGAAGTCTTATAATTTGACTTTTATTTATATTTGCGACATGATAACCGTATGAGAAACAACAATATCAGCCAACGGCTCAAAACTTTAAGAAAAAATTCAGGCAAATCGCAGGCGCAAATCGCCGAACTCAATGGCACGGTTACACACCCCGCTATTTTCCGCTATGAACACGGACTTACCGATGTGCCGAACGACTTTTTGCTTTGGTAAGCCGTTGACTTTCGCTTTTCGCTGTGCTACGAACACAGACGAAAGGCGATAAATCGGACGGCAAAACGACATAGAAAAACCAAGCGTTTAGAACACTCGGTTGAACGTTGAAATGCTATTTAACGTTTGATTTTTAGTCCGAAATCATCTCTTGTAAAAAACAAAACGAACTTTGAATTTTTATCAAGGTTCGTTTTATTCTTGTTTGTCTATTGACGTCAAAAAAGATTTTTTTGCTCTTTTTGTGTGGAAGCGAACATTCATAACCTTTTTTTGCCTCACATTCACTATCTTTTATAGATCGTGTAAAAGCATCTTAAGTTGTCTTGAAAATAAAACACCAGCTTATTTTACATAAAATAACAATAAAGCGAAATTGACGAAATATTCTTCAAACTATTGTTACAAGATCTTCTAACTTACGTGGTTGAATCCTTGAAATAATGTTGGCTTTAAACTTCCTTGAATTTTTAGTGTAATTATTAATTATCATCAATTTTTCTTTTGCTCGAGTCACCGCTACATAATGATTTGAATAAGAATCAGAACAATCCAACGGAAAATCTTCCGTAAAAACAATCACTTGATCAAATTCCAATCCTTTTGAAGAATGAAATGTAATTGATACGTGATTAAATTGTTCGGGAGTATAAGATTTTAAAAATTTTTTATCTGTAATACTCTCATACATTTTATCTATGTAAACATCTCGTATTTTATAATTAAAGTATAAGCAGAAATTTTTCACTTGCACATGAAATGTTTCCTTGTTTAATATATTTTTTTTAATCAAATCTAATCCTTTACATATTTGCCCAGTTTTTTCGGACGATAAGTAATCCCTATTTGGCATCTCATCAAGAAACATATACTTTGAATAACTTTTTAACACACAAAATCTGCATATATTTTGTATAAGCCATGAATATTCGTTAGCAATCTCCGTAATCGGTAACGGTGGTAAATAGACACAATCCGGAATAATTTCTCTAAACTGAGAC
>ENA-UERG01000028-UERG01000028.1-human-gut-metagenome-genome-assembly--contig:-NODE-28-length-113678-cov-13.476721_pt1 | contig 113678 bp, 92 predicted proteins | sample MGYA00242954_ERZ507954 | MGnify/ENA primary metagenome ERZ507954 (study PRJEB26167, sample SAMN06115478) | human gut metagenome | host: Homo sapiens | place: China:Sichuan | collected 2015-01-21...
TTCCGAAATGCGGCAGCGCCACGCGGAGAAGTTCGGTACGGCGGACGATCTTTATATCGGCCTCCAGTTGACCCACTCCGGCCGTTACAGCCATCCGCATGATGACGCGAAGCTCGAGTCGGTGACCGCCTACTGCCACCCGCTGCTCGACGAGAAGTTCCGCAACACGGCAGCGAATGTGGTTTCGGACGACGAGCTCCGGAACATCATCCGCCGTTTCATCGGGGCCGCGAAGCTCGCGAAGGAGGCCGGGTTCGATTTCGTCGACGTCAAAATGGCGCACGGATACCTCGGGCACGAGCTGCTTTCGGGCTTCGACCGTCCCGGCGAATTCGGCGGCAGCTTCGAGAACCGGACCCGCTTCTTCCGCGAGATCGTCGAGGGGATCAGGCGCGAGGTTCCGGGGCTCGAGATCGGCACGCGCTTCTCGATCTTCGACTGTCTGCCGTTCGAAAAGGGGCCGGACAAGGTCGGCATCCCGATGCAGCGCGGCGATATCGGCGTCGGCAATTACAAATATGCGTTCGGCGGCGACGGCACCGGGCTCGGCTGCGACCTGACCGAACCGCTGAAGTTCCTCGAGCTCTGCCGTTCGCTCGGCGTGGAGTTGATCTGCACGACGGTATGCAGCCCGTACTACAACCCGCACTTCCAGCGCCCGGCCTACTATCCGGTTTCGGACGGCTACCTGCCGCCGGAGGACCCGGTGTGCGGCGCGGCGCGGCAGATTCGCGCGGTCGCCGAGGTCAAGGAGCATTTCCGGGGAACGGATATGATCTTCATCGGCTCCGGCTACACCTGTCTGCAGGAGTTCCTGCCGCAGGCCGGACAGGCGGCGGTGCGTGCCGGAAAGACCGACATGGTAGGCATCGGCCGCATGGTCATCGCATATCCCGAGCTCCCCGCCGACGCACTGGCCGGCGGTCCGCTCAGGACGAAGCGGATCTGCCGCACCTTCGGCGACTGTACCACGGCGCCGCGCGGCGGTATGGTCTCCGGCTGCTACCCGCTCGATGACTTCTATAAATCGCGCCCCGAATGCGAGTGCGTGAAGGAGATCAAGCGGAAATTCCGCGAAGGGTGACGGGAGTTTCCGCGGCTTTCGCGCGTTTCCGCTTTCCGGTATGGGCGGAAACGCGTTTTTCATGGTTTCTTCCGGCCGGAAACTGGAAAATGCGCGGAACGGGTGCTAAAATAAGAGAATGGAGCCGATGTTTAATTCTGACAGGTGAAACGATGATTCTTTTTGCGGCGGACGACCATTTCAATACCTCCCCCGGGCGGAATACGTATGAGGAAATCGCGGGCGACTACCCGCAGATGAAATTTGTGGAAAACGACTGGTCGTGCTTTACGGCCTGCGATCTGGCGAAGGAGTGCGATCTGCTGATCCTGAACATGATCGCCGACACCTGCGGGCTGCCGATTCCGGACGGGAAGGCGGCCGGGGCCGTGAAAAAATACTGCGAAGCCGGCAGGCCGATGCTGCTGCTGCACGGTGCAAGTTCGGCCTTCTGGCCTTACGACTGGTTCCGCGAATCGTCCGGTTTCCGCTGGGTGCGCGGCAACGACCCGGACGGCTTCGAGGCGAGCTTCCACCCGCATGAACCCTACAAGGTCGTTCCGGCCAAGTGCCGCCACCGGCTGGTGAAAAAGCTCGTTCCGATGGATTTCCCGCAGGACGAGATCTATACCGGGCTCGAACAGACCCGGCCGTTCACGATCCTGATGAACACCACGATCAGCATGGGAACCTTCCCGCAGTGCACCGAGTCGTTCACGCGCTGGGGCGGGCGGGTCGTCAACTTTCTGCCGGGGCATCTGCCCTGCGTGACCCGCCACCCGGATTTCGTCCGGAATGTGAAAACGCTGATCGACGATCTGCTGGAGGACTGAACCATGGAGCTGTTCGGAGACCGCGAGGCGCTGTATGCGATGCCGGAGGTGTTTCCGGCCGCTCTTTTCGATTATCCCGGCGTGAAACAGCTGTTTTACTCCGGCCCCGCCTGGCGCGGCAGGCCGACCCGGGTTTTTGCCTGCTGCGGAGTGCCGGAAGGGGCTTCGCCGGAGAACCCGGTTCCCGGCGTCGTGCTGATTCACGGAGGCGGTGCGACCGCGCTGGCCGACTGGGTCGCGCTCTGGAACCGGCGCGGCTATGCGGCAATCTCGATGGATACCTGCGGCTGCGTCCCGGGCTGGTCGGTCAATCCGTATTGCAACCGGAGCTGGCCGCGGCATGAGTTCAGCGGCCCTTCCGGCTGGAGCGAAAGCATGCACGAGGCGGATCTGCCGCCGGAGGAGCAGTGGCCGTACCACGCGGTGCGGGCGGCCGCGGCGGCGCATACGCTGCTGCGTTCGATGCCGGGCGTCGATCCGGAGCGGACCGGGGTCACCGGCATCTCCTGGGGCGGGGTGCTGACCTGTCTCGCCGCCGGAACCGACGACCGTTACGGATTTGCGATTCCGGTTTACGGTTGCGGATTCTTCAATACGCCGGAGAGCGGGCTCGGGTACGACAATCCGCGCCTGACGCCGGAGCTCCGCCGCCGCTGGTTCGAGCTGTGGGACCCGGCGCACCGGCTCGGGAATATCGCGTGCCCGACGCTGTTTTTTTCGGGCAGCAACGATTTTGCATTTCCGTTCGACGCGCTGCGGAAGTCGTACCGGGCGGTTCCCGCCGCCGGCAGGCGGCTGTCGGTCCGGCTCGCCTATCCGCACAACCATACCGAGTGCTGGAGCGAGGAGACGGTGTTCGACTTTGCCGCCGCGTCGCTTGAGGGCCGGGCGCTGCCGTCGCTCGCGCGCCCCGAGATCGCCGGGGAGACGGTCCGCTGCGGCTTCGACGCGGCCGGAGCCGGAGGCGTTTCGGGCGTTCTGAACTTTACGCGCGCTTCCGGCATGTGGCCGGACCGGGCGTGGAGTTCGGTTCCGGCCCGGATCGAGGGCGGTGCTTTCACCGCTCCGCTGCCGCGCGGCGCGAAAGCGGTTTTCTTCAACCTGCTGACGGCGGACAGCCGTTGTTACAGCTCGGAGTTCATCGAATGCTGACCCGTGCGCTCCTGGCGATGCTTTTCGTGTCCGGCTGCCTGCTCGGCGCGGCCGGGCGGGATGAACTTTCCGCGCAGCCGTATGTCAGGACGCTGACCCGAGGGGAGGGGAGCGGAGCGGCGGGCGTGTTCCGGCTGGACCGCGAGCTTTACCGCCGGGTGGATGACTGCCGCCGCGGGCTGCTGCTGTTTGCCCCGGACGGCCGTGAGATTCCGCTTGCCGTCCGCCGCGCCGCGGTCGAAGCACTTCCCTCCGAAACCCCGCTGCTGCCGGCGAAGCTGCCGGCGCGGCGTTACGATTCGACTGATCCGACCGCCGGGGTCCTTTTCGATAATGCGGGCGGCAAACCGGTCACGGCGATCCGCATCCGCACTGCCGAGCGGGATTTCGAGAAGCTCGTCCGGGTCGAGGCCGGGCCGGACGGAAAAAACTGGCGGACCGTGCTTGATGCAGAGCCGTTTTTCGACTACTCCGGAACGGTGGAGGCCGGGCGGCGCGAGTTTCGTTTCCCGGCGGCGGTCAGCGACCGGGTCATCCGGGTCCGTATCATGGATTATCCGGGAGGGGCGGCGTCGCCGGGGCGGCGGGTCAACGGCGGCATTCTCGGCGACGCCGAATTCGCCGTGCGGCGGCGGCTCCGCATCGACCGCATCGAGGCGTGTCTCGACGGCGAAAAGCTGCCGGTCGCGGAAGAGCTTTCCGAGCGGGTGCGGCCGTCGTCTCCGGAAAAGGCGGACGGCGACACGACCGTGCTGACGTTCGAATGCGGTCCGTACCCGGTCAACGGCTTCGAACTCGAAACCTCCTCCGGCGATTTTGCGCGGAAGGCGACCGTTTACGGCAGTTCCGACGGTGGAAAGTATATCCGGCTGGCCGACGGAGAGCTGTATTCGATCGACGGCGGGAGGTTTCGCCGGCTGCGGCTCGACCTGCCGGAGAGCCGCTTCCCGTTTTATCGCATCGTGATTCGGAACGAAGGGCTTGCGCCGCTGGAAAATTGCTCGGTGACGGCGCTTTCCCCGGTTTACGAGGCCGTATTCGGCGACGCGTCCCCGCTGCTGACCCTCGCGTATGGCGGGGATTCGCACGGCGTCTCGATTGCGAAGCCTCCGGCGGAGGCGCCGGTTCGCTATGCGCTCGGGCCGGAGAGGCCGAATCCCGACTGGCACCCGGAGAAGGTCAACTGGATGCGCCGGGGGCTCGTGCTTGTGGTCGGCGCCATGCTGGTCGTTCTATGCGTTCTGCTCTGGCGGGGATACAAATCGATCGAAAAGTGATCGGATATCACACAATCAAACAAATGGTATTCGAGGCCATTGAAACATTAACCATGCCTCTCTCTTGAAAGAGCGGGGCCCCCCCCGGAATGCGCCCGAAGCCCGCCGCAGGCGGGACCCGAGGCCCGTGGCCGAAGAAACGGCAGCTTTTCGGGGAACACAGGAGAAATCTCATGTCAATCCACTCCATGCTCTCCGCGGCGGCGCTCGCCTGCTTTCTGCTGATGGCCGGATGCACGTCGGTGAACGAAGCAGGAAAGACCGCCCCGGCGAAGGCTGAAAAGGCCGAAAAGGCCGAAAAGCCGGCGAAAAAGGGAATCTTCTCGTTCCGGGTGAAAACCGACAAGCCGGCGGTTTCCTACAAGATCGGCGAGCCGGTCGTCTTCACCGTCGAGCTCTGCGAGGACGGCGAACCGGCGGAGGCGGGAAAACTGATCTCCTGGGAGCGGCGCGGCGACGACGGCGTGGTCGAAAAGGGCGAAGCGAAATCCGGCGCTCCGGTGAAGGTCGTGACGAAGGGGACGAAGCCCGGCTTCATCCGGCTCAGCGTGAAGGCCGCCGACGCGGACGGTTCCGCGCTGAAAAACGGTTCGCGGGCCGTGACGGTCACCTCCGGAGCGGCGGTTGAGCCCGGCAGACTGCCGGTCGCCCCCGAGCCGAAGGATTTCGACGCGTTCTGGGAGCGGCAGAAGGAGCGGGTCAGGGCCGTTCCGATGAAGGAGCTCGAGCGCGTTCCGGTCGACTGCCGCGCCAAAGGCGTGGTCTGTTACGATGTGAAGGTGAGCGCGCCCGGCGGCAAGCCGATGTCCGGCTACCTCTGCATGCCGGAGAACGCGAAGCCGAAGTCGCTGCCGGTCACCGTGGTCTATTTCGGTTACGGCGTCTATCCGATCGGGAAGAACGACGGCATGGCGAAGGACCGCATCGTGCTTTCGGTCAACGCGCACGGTTTCCTGAACGGCCAGCCGAAGGAGTACTATTCGGAGCTTTCCAAGGGGGAGCTCAAGGGGTATGCGTTCGACCGGAAAGAGAATGAGGACCCGGAGACGACCTACTTCAACGGCATGATGCTGCGGCTGATCCGCTCGCTCGAGTATGCGAAGAGCCTGCCGGAGTGGGACGGGAAAAATCTGACCGTGCAGGGCCACAGCCAGGGCGGCATGCAGGCCGGCATCGCCGCCGGACTCGACGGGGATGTGACCGAAGCCGTTCTGAACCAGCCGTGGATGTGCGATATCGGCGGTGCGGCGATGGGACATCTGCGCGGCACCTGGCACATCAGGCCGACCGAGGCGCTGAAGTATTACGACACGATCTACCATATGCGGCGCTACGACGGCAAGGTCAAACTCATGGCCGGACTCGGCGATTACGTCTGTCCGCCCTCCGGCATGGCCGTGATCTATGAGGAGGCGAAGGGGCCGAAGGAGATCGTTTACACCCAGTCGGCCGGTCACAACGGCAATCCCTCCGGCGAGAAGTTCACCCTGACGGCGGAGGCGGCGGAATGAAAACGCGTTTCCGCCTCGTTCTCCTGCTCTTCGCTCTGGCTGCCGCGGCGCTCCGGGCCGGGGAGTTTTCGTTCTCCTGCAAAACCGACAAGTCTCCGCTCGAATATGCTTTGGGGGAGAAGATGACCTTCACGCTCCGGCTTCTCGAGGACGGCGAACCGCTCCCCGGCAAAAAGCTCGTATGGACGCGCACCGGGGATGACGGCAGGAAGGAGAGCGGCGAAGCCTCGTCGGATTCTCCGCTGGTCATCGAGACCTCGATAGACCGGCCCGGCTTCGTCCGGATCAAGGTCGATCCGTTCGATGCGGACGGCAAGCCGCTGATGCGCGGCAGGGACAAGTTCGGCTTCGACGGCGGCGCGGGCGCGGCGGTCGGGCAGATCGGGGGCGGGGAAATTCCGGAGGATTTCGACGCCTTCTGGGCCGCACAGAAGGCGGAACTGGCGAAGATCCCGCTCAAGGTCCTGGAGATGGAGGAGGTCGACAGCGGAGATCCCGCCGTGAAGTGTTATGACCTGAAGATCGCCTGCGCCGGCGGCATGCCGGTTTCCGGATACCTCTGCATGCCGAAGAATGCGGAGCCGAAGTCGCTGGAGGCGGAGCTTCTGTTCCGCGGCTACGCCGTGGTCGGCGCAAGCAGGCCGGTGAAGCAGGGGAAGGAACGCATCGCCTTCCAGATCAACGCCCACGGCATTGAGAACGGGCGGCCGGAGTCTTATTACAACGAGTTGAAGAATGGAAAACTCCGCGCCTACGGTTTCCGCGACGACGAGAACCGGGAGCGTGAGACGACCTATTTCAGGGGGATGGTCCTGCGGCTGCTGCGTGCCATGGAGTATCTGAAAAGTCTGCCGGAGTGGGACGGGAAGACGCTTGCCGTCTCCGGCGGCAGCCAGGGCGGATTCCAGGCGCTGGCGGCCGCCGCGCTCGATCCGGATGTGACGCAGTGCTTTGCCGGAATTCCGTGGCTCTGCGATCTCTCCGGCATTACGCGGGGGCGGCTCAGGGGATGGCGCCCGAATTATGCGCCGGGGCTCGATTACATCGATTCGGCCTTTTTCGGGACGCGGATCAAATGTCCGGTCACGATCGAAGCCGGGCTCGGCGATTACGTCTGTCCGCCCTCCGGCGTGGCCGCGCTCTACAACGGCATCTCCGCGCCGAAAAAGATCGTCTGGAAGCAGGGACGCACGCACGCCTACTCCCCGCGCAATGCGGAGACCTTCGTGCAGGAGGCGGAATAGGAGGCGCTTCCGATGCGGATCGGCACGGATTTTCCGGGCGGAAATGTCGCCGTCCGGTCGTTGGAGGAAAAACGCGCGCTGCTTTCACCGGAGCTGCGCGACACCGAAGGATACTGGTTCTACTGGTGTTTCGAGGCCGGTTTCGATGTTCCGGGCGACTATGAATTCGAGTTCGACGGCATCGCGGTCGGCGCGTGCGGCCCGGCCGTCTCGGAGGACGGCGGCCGTTCATGGCGCAGGCTCGGTTCCGGCGGCTGTACGGATTACCGCTTCGTTTACCGCGCTGAACGGCCCGGCAGGGTCCGGTTCAGTTCCGGCATGCAGTATCTGCAAAGCGATCTCGAGCGTTTCCTCTCCGAAGTTCCGGAGGTCACCCGCTCGGTTCTCTGCCGCAGCCGGAAGGGGCGCGAAGTCGAGCTTCTGCGCCTCGGCGCGGCGGATGCGGCGCGGAAGGTCCTGCTGACCAGCCGCCACCATTGCTGCGAGGCGATGGCGACGCATGTCCTTGAAGGGATGCTCCGGGCGGCCGCGGCGACCCCGGAGCTGCTGAAGAATACCGCGTTTTATGCGGTTCCGTTCGTGGACAAGGACGGCGCGGAGGAGGGCGATCAGGGCAAGAACCGCCTGCCGCGCGACCACGCGCAGGATTATTGCCGCGGCGCTTCGCTTTATCCCGAAACGGAGGCGCTCGTGCGTCTGGTCCGGGCGGAAAGGCCGTGCATTGTGCTTGATTTGCACTGTCCCTGGCTGAAGTTCGAACCGAACGAGCGGCTGCATTTCGTCGGGCCCGAGTCGAAACGGATGGAGCGGGCGATGGACGCATGGGCCGTGCGGCTTGAGCGAGAACTGCCGCCCGGGCTGTCGTATTCGGCTTCGGACAACATCCGTTTCGGCACCGGCTGGAACACGGCGGAGAATTATGCGAAGGGCCGGATGCTGAGCTGCTGCTGCGGAGGATTCGATTTCGTCCGGGCCGCGCTGGCGCTCGAAATTCCGTATGCGAACATGCGCGGCTGTGTGCTTGATGCGGCGAAGGCGCGGGAACTCGGCTCCGTGCTGCTGCGGGTGGCCGCCGCCGCTTTGCAGGAGTGAATTTTTTCTTGTGCCGCGCCCGGCTTCCGGCAGTTGGAACCCGGGCGCTTTTTCTTGCGATTTTGTTGTCTCCGCGACTGGAAAAAAACGGGAAGGGGCATATAGTATGTCGCATACCTGCCCATAACATTTTTTCCGGAGATTTTTGACGCCAATGCTGTACCTTCTTTCGCTGCTCGGTAACGATTTCCTGCCGTTTCGCCTGTTCGATTACGTGACCTTCCGCGCCGGCGGCGCGGCGCTCACCGCCTTCCTGATCGTGATTCTGCTCGGCGGCAGAACGGCCCGCTGGCTGCGCAGGCTCAATGTCAGGACCAGCGAACGGCTGGAGGGGCTGGTCCCCGCCGAATTCATCGACAAGGAGAAAAGCCGGACACCCTGCATGGGGGGGATTCTCATGATCGGCGGCATTCTGATTTCGGCCTGTTTCTGGAACGTCATGAGCAGCCCGATTTCGATCCTGCTGGTCGTCTCGACGTTCGCCTTTGCGCTGGTCGGTTTTTACGACGATTACCGCAAGGTCGTTTACAAGGACCGCGACGGCCTGCCCGGGCGGTACAAGCTGCTGTGCCAGATCGTGATCGCCGGGCTCGGCGTCTGGGCGCTTTTCCTGATGCCCGAGGTCGGGCCGTACATGGATGATTTCATGGTGCCGTTTTTCAAGGACCCGGTGCTCATCTGCACGCCGTGGACGGTGCTGGTGGCAGTCGGCACCGTCGTGGCGACCTCGAACGCGGTGAACCTCACCGACGGCAAGGACGGCCTTGCGACCGGCTGCACGATCTTCTGCACGCTGACCTACGCGGCTTTCGCGTACCTGATGGGGCATGCGGTGTTTGCGAACTACCTGAAGGTCCCGTTCATTCCCGGTGCGGGCGAGGGAATGGTGTTCGCCGCTGCGGTCTGCGGCGGCTGCATCGGGTTTCTCTGGCACAACTGCCACCCGGCTTCGATGTTCATGGGGGACACCGGCAGCCTCGCCCTCGGCGGCGCGGTCGGATTTCTGGCCGTGCTCGTGCGGCAGGAGGTGCTGCTGATCCTGGTCGGCGGGGTTTTCGTCATGGAGGCCGGGTCGGTCATGCTGCAGGTGCCGTACTTCAAGCTGACCGGGAAACGGATTTTCCCGTGCACGCCGATCCACCACACCTTCGAGCGGCGGGGGTGGACCGAAACGCAGATCGTGGTCCGCTTCTGGATTCTCTCCGGCGTCTTTGCGCTGATCGCGCTGGCGACGCTCAAACTGCGCTGATGCTCGTTCCGGCTTTACCTCCGCAGGGATTGGATGCGGGAAGAAAGATGCATATTTCCAGTGCGGCGGTTGCGAAAACGGCGCGGAGGTGGTACATTCCTGCATATGACAATCCAGTGAGGATGGAGGTGGGGCATGTTTCTTGAAAAACTCGTGAATTCCAGGCGCAGCGGCGTGGTTGCCGTGGAGACGCGCGATGACGATGCGGTTTTCTTCTATCATGACGGCGGCGGATTCCGGCAGGAGACGGTGCCGTTTACGCCGATGCTGCTGCTGAGTGCGCCGGAGCAGCTGGAGGATTTTTCCGGCACGGCGGCGGTTTCGCCGTTCGACGGGAATATGGTTTTCCGTTTCCTGGCGAAGTTTCCGACCGTCTCGGAGTATGAACTCGCTTTGAAGCACCTGAAAAAAGGCCGGGGGGCGTATTTCGTCTTCCGGGATTACGCACAGCAGATTCTGCAGCAGGAGGAGACGCGGCTGTTCGCCGGGATGGAATTCCGGGAACTGCGGCGGCTTCAGTTCGACCTCGAAGTCAGGACTACGCCGGGCTTCGACTTTCCGAATCCGGACCGTGCGGGGGACGAGATCGTCATTATTTCGATGTGCGACTCCACCGGCTGGGAGTTGGCGCTGTCGCAGGATGCGATGGGCGAAAAAGAGCTGATCGAAACGTTCGTGCGGACGGTTGCGGAACGCGACCCCGACGTGATCGAGGGGCATAACCTCTGCCGCTTCGACCTGCCGTATCTCGAGGCGCGCGCGAAGCGGCACAAGGTGCGGCTGACGCTCGGGCGCGGCGGCGCGACGCCGAAGAAGCGGTCGAGCCGGTTCAGCCTGGCTGAACGGATCATCAACTATACCCGGTACGACCTCTTCGGACGGCATGTGGTCGATACGCTGCACCTTGCGATGATGTACGACGTGTCGAACCGCGATCTCGAGTCCTACAACCTCAAGTACCTGGCAAAGCATTTCAATTTCGCCTCCGAAGAGCGCACCTACATCGACGGAGCCCGGATTTCGCAGGCGTGGGAGGAAGAGCGCGCGCTGCTGCTCGCCTATGCGCTCGACGACGTGCGTGAGACGCGGAGCCTCGGGGCGCTCCTGAGTCCGAGCTACTTCTACCAGACGTCGATCCTGCCGATGAAGTATCAGGATGTGATCGTCCGCGGCAGCGGCACGAGCCTCGACGCGCTTTTCGTCTCCGAGTACCTGAAAGCGCGGCATTCGCTGCCGCTGCCGGAGCCGGCCCGCCGTTTCGCGGGGGCGCTGACCCGGGCGGACGAGGTCGGCGTGTTCGAGAACGTCTGGCACTGCGACGTGCGCTCGCTGTATCCGTCGATTCTGCTGGCCGAGGGATGGGCGCCGTCGCGCGACGGTCTGCGCGTGTTTCCCCGGCTGCTCGATGCGCTGCGGACCTTCCGGCTCGAGGCGAAGGACGCGATGCGTTCCACGCGCGATCCGGCCGAACAGAACGAGTTGAAGGCGCTGCAGGGGACGTTCAAGATCCTCATCAACTCGTTCTACGGCTATCTCGGATTTTCGCAGGGGACGTTCAACGACTACGACCTTGCCGAGCGGGTCACGGCGCGCGGGCGGGAGATCCTGACCATGATGCTCGATTTCCTGACCTCGTCGGGCGCGAATGTCCTTGAGATGGACACCGACGGCATCTACTTCCAGCCGCCGGCCGGGGTGACCGACAAGAGCGCCTTTCAGAAACGGATTCAGGGGGCGCTGCCGCCCGGCATCGAGGTGGAGCTCGACTCCGCCTACGCCGCGATGTTCTCCTACAAAAGCAAGAATTATGCGCTGCTCGGGCTCGACGGAACGGTCAGCATCACGGGGGCGGCGCTGAAGTCGCGCGGTCTCGAGCCGTTCCAGCGGCGGTTCATCTCGCGTCTGGTCGAGCTGCTGCTGAAGCGCGATTTCGCGTCGGTTCCGGCGATGTACGAGAAGATGCGCGGAGAGATCGAGCGGCGCGAGCTGCCGCTTGCGGACCTCGCCAAAAGCGAGAACCTGAACGATTCGCCCGAAACCTACAAGCGGAAACTGGCTGCCGGAACCGGGCGGCGCAGCGCCGCCTACGAACTCGCCATCCGCTCGAAGCTCGACTTTCAGGCCGGCGACCAGGTGACCTACTACCTGACCGGCGAGAAGAAGAAAGTCTCGGTGGTCGACAACGCGAAGCTGCTGTCGGAGGCGCCGGCCGGGGAGCGCGATGAAAACGTCGCCTACTATCTGAACAAGCTCGATGAGCTGTACGCCAATTTCAAGGCGTTTCTGCCGGAGGAGAAAAGTCCGCTCGGCATTTGAACCGGAGAAGAAGGAGGAGGGGAAATGAAGAGGTGTGATCTGGACAAAGCCCTGCCGGAGGGAATCCGGAGTTTCGACGAGTGGGAGGCGAAGATCCCGAAGTATCAGACTCCGCTGATGAAGCGGCTCGATTCGCTCGATCTCGGCAGCCGCCCGGAGAACTGGACCCGGGCCGCGCTGTACGAGATCGTGCTCTGGGAGCTGAACCGCTATCCGGAGATCGACGACACCCTGTTCCGCGACCTTGCCGGCGCGGCGAAGATCGCTCCGGGGAAGCACAGGGAGGGGAAGGAGCTCTTTCTGCGGCTGCTCGGCTGCCGGAACGTCGGGCTTACCATGGCGACCGCGATTCTGCGGTTCGTGAATCCCGGCACGTTCCAGACATTGAATGCACGGAACGGTTTCGTCGTGCTCGGCGCAGGAGAGATTCCGTCCAGACCGGAAGAGGCGGCCGACTATTATTTCCGCTACCTCGACGAACTGCGCAAGCTGACCGGCGACGGATTCGATTTCCGCTTCGCCGACCGGCTGCTCTATCAGGTGGACAAGGCAACCGGCCGGAAGCTCGGCTCCTGACCGGGAGCGTGAGCGCTCCTCAGAACGGCATCCCTTCGTCGTCCTGCGGCGCGTTCCGGGTCGGGGAGGGGACTTCGGCTTCGAAGTCGGTCCAGCTCCCCCGGTCGCCGTCGTCGCGGGTCAGCAGCTCGATTTTGCGTTCGAGCGTATCGAGCTTGGCCCGGCAGATTTTCGCCAGTTCACTGCCGGCTTCGAAATTCTGCATAAGCTCTTCGAGCGGCAGTTTGCCGGTCTCCATTCTGGCGACCAGGGCTTCCAGTTTTTCAAGTGCCTGCTCGAACGGCAGGGCTTCGAGCTCTTCGCGGGATGATTCAGTACTCACTCTTGGTCTCCGGTTGGGTGAAGAAGGTTGTTGTCGAGCCGGAAAAAGCCGTTGCGGTCGCGGTCGAACCGGAACAGCTGCCCGCTCGGCATGTGAAAATACCACGCATGCAGCGTGAGGCTGCCGGTGCCGGTGCGTTCGCGGACCCACGGGAAGGTCAGCAGATTCTCGAGCCCGAGAATCAGGGAGGCCTCCTCGCAGGCGCGGCAGCGGGTCGTTTCCGGCGATTCCGTCATCGAGGCGTTGACCGCGAGCTTGGCCGGCTCCGCGAGGTCGAGCCACGGGTCGAGAAACTGCCCGGCCGGTTCTTCGGCACTGCGCCGCATCAGCGCCTTGATGCCGCCGCAGTCGGAGTGCCCGAGCAGGATCAGGTGCCCGATTCCGAGCTCTGTAACCGCATATTCGAGCGCGGCGCTGACGCCGTGGTGGCGCGTATCCGGTTCGTACGGCGGAACCAGATTCGCCACGTTCCGGATCACGAAAAGATCGCCCGGGTCGGTGTCGAGCAGAATCGCCGGATCGACCCGGGAGTCGGAACAGGAGATCACGCATGCGCGCGGATGCTGTCCGTGCCGGAGCTTGTCGAACAATTCGGAGTCGCCGGCGAACCAGGTGTTGTGGAAACTGCGGAAACCCTCGATCAGTTTATGAATGGATTCTTCCATGTTCCTCTCACTTCAGCATGTCCGTCATGAACCGGAACGTGCGGTCGTTGTGTCCGGGCAGCCCTTCGTGGCCGAAGTCCGGGTAGAACACGTGCTCTTTCGGCGCCGTGATCTTGTTGAAGGCGGCGAACTGCGTCGACGGCGGGCAGACCGTATCCATGAGCCCGGTCGCCATCATGATCCGGCAGCGGATGCGCGGCGCGAGGTTCTGGACGTCGATGTAGCCGAGACGGCGGAAGAACTCCTCCTCCCGCGCATGAGTCGGGTCGAACCAGCGGAAATAGTACTGCAGCTCATCGTAGGCGGCCTTGGCGAGATCCATGTTCCAGACCCGGCGGTAGTCCGAGAGGAACGGGAAGGTCGCGGAAGCGCGGTTCAGCTCCGGCACGAGCGCGGCGCAGGCGAGGGTGAGGCCGCCGCCCTGCGAGCCGCCCATGGCGCCGACGCGGGTTTCGTCGACATCGTCCATCGCCATGACGATCCGGGCGGTCCGGGCGGTGTCGAGAAAGATGTTGCGGAACAGCAGTTTCTTCGGGTCGGGGTCGTCCACGCCGCGGATGATGTGGCCGCGCAGCGTCGTTCCCGTGACCGGCGTGACATCCTGCGAAGGGCCGCCCTGACCGCGCACGTCGAGCGATGCGACCGTAAAGCCGGCCGAGACGTAATTGAGCTTGTCGCACCAGTCCCCCGAATTGCCGGAGTAACCGTGGAACTGGACCACGGCCGGGTGTTTCCGGGTCGCCCCGGCCGGCCGGAGCAGCTTGGCATGGACCCGGGCGTTGCCGGTGCCGGTGAACCAGAGGTCGAAGCACTCCGCGTTCGGAGCCTGGAATTCGGATGGAATCAGTTCGACCTCGGGCGGCAGCGCGGCCAGTTCGGCCAGCGATTCATCCCAGTACGAGTCGAAATCCTCGGGCAGCGGGGAGCTGCCGAGATAGGTGCGCAATTCGTCGATCGGTTTGTCGATCAGCATTTCGGAACAATCCTTATATTTGGGTGTTGGATGCGGGCTCAAAAAAAGGCGGCCGGAGCCGCCCTTCCGTTGCCGGGTTATTTGACGTAATCCGGCATGTCGGTCCGGAACGGACAGGCCGGGAAGCCGTCTTTGTTGTAGAAATTCAGGTTTCCGGCGTAGCTGACCCAGCCGTAGCGGACGGCAGCCGGCTCCTTGACTTCCGGCGAGCTCACGACGACGGTGTCGCCGTCGATGACCGCGTCCGCCCAGACGAATTTGCCGTCTTTGCCGGCGATCGCGAAGCAGCCGAGCTTGCCGTCTCTGCTGCCTTTGGCTTCAAGCCCGGCGCCGACGTTCGTGAAGGAGATGACCGCCTTTCCGTCCCTGACCGTCATCGATTTGAACATCGGCCCGGCGGAAACGATGTCCCTGCCGTAGCTGATGCGTTCGGCTTCTTTGGCCAGCCGATAGCCGACCGCCTGCTTGTTGGCCGGGTGGATGTCGGAGTGGTTGCCGGCGTCGATGCAGACCGCCATGCCGGTGTAAGGCACCTTCCTGAGCGTCGCGGCCTGCGCTTCGCGGAAGGGGGCCCAGACCGGATTGCCGGGCTTGCGGTCCACCCAGTAATCGTCCGGCAGCGGCTTGTCGGGCGTATGCTTCTCGTAGCCGGAGAGCTGGACGAAGAGGAACGGCAGTTTCGGGTCGTTCCACAGCGTGCGCCAGTCGGAGATGAGGAGCTGCTGGAGCTTCAGGTAATCCTCCGGCGCGCCGGCGTTGGTCTCGCCCTGGTACCAGAGGAAGCCGCGCAGCGGATAACCGGTCCACGGCGCGATCATGGAGTTGTAGAGCGTGGACGGGAAGCTCGGGTGGCGTTCGTTCGTGTTCATGTAGGCGAGCGGGTCCGGGCGGTTGCCGATCTTCCTGAGGTCGGCGGCGAATTCAAGCTTGAGCTTCCAGTCTCCCGCGAGACTGATCTTCTGCTTGCCGTCGGGTGAGAGGAAGAGTTCGTCGTCGGCGCCCTGGATGCCGCCGTCGATGAACATGTCGCTGACGCGGACCGCGATGACGTTGCGTCCGGCCTTCACGAGTTTGCCCGGAACCTTGTATTTGCGCGGGACGGACCAGTAGCTTTCGACATCGGAGCCGGTCGCGCCGACCTTTTCGCCGTTGAAGAAGGTTTCGTCGCAGTCGTCGACGGCGCCGAGCGAAAGGACCAGCTCTTTGCCGGCCCAGGCAGCCGGGATATCGACCGTCCGGCGGTACCAGGCGACGCCGTCGATGCCTTCGGGGAACGAGTTGCGGGTCGATTCAACTTTGGTCCAGGACGAATCGTCGAGATCCGGATTCTTCCAGCCGGCGGCCGCCGCCGTCTCCTTCGCGTAGGTCGAGTAGAAGCGCTTTTCCCACTCGGAGAACTTCTTGCGGGCCTTCTCCTGCTCGGCTTTGTATTTCGCTTCGAGCTCGGCGCTGGTCTTGCCGAGACCCTCGATCTTCATGAGCTCACGGACGCGGCCGGCGCGTTTGTAGGCATCATAGCTGATCCACGGCTCGATGGCCGTGCCGCCCCAGCTCGCGCTGATGAGGCCGATCGGAACGTTCAGGTCCTTGTTCAGCTCGCGACCGAAATAAAAGGCGACCGCGCTGAACGGCGCCGCGGTTTCGGGAGTGCAGAGCTGCCAGCCGGGCCCGACGACCTCATGCTGGACCTTGCCGGGGGAGACATATTTTTTCGAGGTCGCGTTGTAGAGGCGGATGTTCGGGTAAGTCGCCTGCGCCGCCTCTTCTTTGCCGTTCAGCGTGGACCAGTGCCTGCCCTTGCTGTAAACCGGCATCTCCATATTCGACTGCCCGCTCGCGAGCCAGACGTCGCCGATCAGCACATCCTTGAAGATGACCGGTTCGCTGCCCGGTGCGCCGGTGACGCTGACCAGGTAGGGGCCGCCGGCCTCCATGGCGGGCAGCACGGCCGCCCACTCGCCGTCGTCGCCGGCGGTGGCGAAAACGCTGTTGCCGCCGATGCCGACCAGCACCGATTCGCCGGGAGCGGCATGCCCGCTGATCCGGATCGGCTTTTCACGCTGCAGGACCATGTAGTCGCCGTAGATTTTGTGTACCGAATAGTTCGCCGCCATCTTCTCCGGCCTGACCGCCGTGCAGGCGGCGAGGAGCAGCGCGACGGCGAACGCCGCCAGGATCGGGATCCTTCTGAGCATTTTGTTGAACTCCCTTTCGTTTGTGACGTGAGTGGATGGATTTATTATAATCCCGAGTTCCGCAATTTGCAATTGCCGGGACGAAAATTGGAGGAGTTTTTGAATTTGCCCTGCTTTTTTCCGGGGGCGGCCTTGCATTTTGCGGCAAGGCAAGTTAAGTTATATCCTCAGGCTGAATACCGAAATCATTCGGTGGAAATTCACAACAACGAAGGAGTCTTCTTATGGCGGTCAGCTACAAAGATCTCGGCCTCGTGAACACCAGAGAGATGTTCGCCAAGGCGATGAAAGGTCACTACGCGATTCCGGCGTACAACTTCAACAACATGGAACAGCTCCAGGCGATCATCCAGGCCTGCGTCGAAACCGAATCCCCGGTGATTCTTCAGGTTTCGAAGGGCGCCCGCGAGTACGCGAACCAGACGCTGCTGCGCTATCTCGCGCAGGGCGCCGTCGAGTATGCCAAGGAGATCTCCGGCGGCAAGGGGATTCCGATCTGCCTGCATCTCGACCACGGCCCGGATTTCGAGACCTGCAAGAGCTGCATCGACATGGGGTTCTCGTCGGTCATGATCGACGGCTCGCACCTGCCGTATGAAGAGAACGTCGCCGAGACCCGCAAGGTGGTCGAATACGCCCATAAGTTCGATGTGACCGTCGAAGGCGAGCTCGGCGTCCTGGCCGGCGTCGAAGATGACGTGAAGGCCGAACACCACACCTACACGCAGCCGGAAGAGGTCGAAGACTTCGTCAAGCGCACCGGTGTCGACTCCCTTGCGATCGCGATCGGCACCAGCCACGGCGCCTACAAGTTCAAGCCGGGCGACGATCCGAAGATCCGTCTCGACATCCTCGCCGAGATCGAAAAGCGCATTCCGGGCTTCCCGATCGTGCTGCACGGCTCCTCGAGCGTTCCGCAGGATCTGGTCAAGATCATCAACGAGAACGGCGGCAAGCTGAAGGACGCGATCGGCATCGGCGAAGACCAGCTCCGCGCCGCTTCGAAGTCGGCAGTCTGCAAGATCAACATCGACTCCGACGGCCGTCTGGCGATGACCGCCGCGATCCGCAAGGTCTTCAACGAGAAGCCGGCGGAATTCGACCCGCGCAAGTACCTCGGCCCGGCCCGTACGGCCCTGAAGGAGCTCTACAAGCGCAAGAACGTCGAAGTGCTCGGCTCGGCCGGCCACGCTTACGATAAATAAGTTCTTTCGGGAATTTACAGGAAGAAACGGTCCTCCTTTTTGCGGGAGGGCCGTTTTTTTGTCATGAAAACGCCTCCCGGAAAAGGTTCGCGGGAGGCGGCATCGGCAGAGCGGCGATCAGTGATTGCCGCAATGGCCGCCGCAGCTGCGGCCTTCGCCGTGATGATGGCCGTGGCCGCCGCAGCTGTGGCCTTCACCGTGTTCATGGTGATGATTGCAGCTGAAGTTCGGGTTGGCTTCGAGCGTGCCGGCCAGATAGTCGCCGACCGCTTCGGTGACGTCTCCCCGGACGCCGCCGACGAGTTTGATGCCGCACTCGGCCAGCGCCTGCTGGGCGCCGCCGCCGATGCCGCCGCAGATCAGCACATCGACATTATGCTCTTTCAGGAGTCCGGCGAGCGCGCCGTGGCCGCTCTCTCCGGTCGGGAGGTCGGTGCGGCCGGTCAGCCGGTTCTCTTCGACGGTGAAGAGGGCGAAGGACGGCGTGTGCCCGAAGTGCTGGAACACATTGTCGTTTTCACAGGTGACTGCGATAATCATGGTTTCTCCTTGGGTTTTAAGTTTGGCCGCCGTTTCGCTCGAACGGCAGCAGAAGCGACAGGTGGAAAAGCTGCGGCATCCCGGAGCGGGAACGGCGTTTCCGTTCTCCGCGATTGCGATGCTCCGCCCGGTGGTCAGAGCCAGCGCGACCCGGCGGTGCGCCGCGTAGAGCAGCCGCTGGAGCGTGCCGCGCGAGATCTCCATATGCTGCGCCGCCTTCGCCTGGTCGAACTCCTCCAGGTCGACCAGCCGGAGCGCCTCAAGTTCATCCAGCCGGAGTTCGACGGCGGCCTGGCCGGAAGCCCCCTGAAATATCCGGCAGGACGGGGTCAGGCAGATTTTACGGCATTTGGGATTGCGCGGCATGGATGTCTCCTTTAGTGTGCATATGCACATAATATAACTGTTTTTTTCAGAATGTCAACAAATTTTCCGGCGATCTATTGACAATTCCGTTTTCTTATAGTATAATTATCTATGGAGAACCGTGGTGAGGATTTCAGCCTTGACAGAGTCACCGCCGGGAGATATTGAAAAGCAAGTTAACTTGTTAATTCCCCGGGTTGCCGCAAAACCAGCGTATATGATCATTATGGGATGGAGGACGACGATGAACAAGAAAGCATTTACCCTGATCGAGCTTCTGGTCGTGATCGCGATCATCGCGATTCTGGCCTCGATGCTTCTGCCCGCGCTGAATCAGGCGCGGAATACCGCCAAGCGCATCACCTGCACCGGCGTGCTCAAGCAGTACAATCAGGCGGCGCAGCTGTATGCATCGAACAACGATGATTACTGGATTCCCCCCGGGAACCCGCAGTGGTACATGAAGACCGCCTTCCGCGGGCTCATCGGAGCGTCGACGGAGCCGGAGAGCGAAGGCAGCATCAAGTCCAAGGATATCACGCTGCCGGTCGGGCTGCTCTGCCCGAACTCGTTTGCCGTGATTGCCCCGGAAGGAGCGAGAAATGCGATGTACTCCTACGGTTTGACCTACAGCGGCCTCGAGGCGAACAACTGGGAAAAGTATGCATACAAACTTACGCGCTTCAAGAAGCCGAGTTCGTCCGCCAGCTGGATGGATGCGCTTGACTGGATCGTCTATGGCACCAACGCCTATCTCGGCGAGGATGCCGCGGCGCTGGGGTCCGGACGCCGCGCCTACCGCCACAGCAACGGATTGAATGTCGGATTCTATGACGGCCATGTCGAATCCATGAGCAAGGCGGATGTCGAAATGCGCTGGAACGACAGCAATACCTGGAGTTTTGTCAACAACTTCTTCTGAGCCGGGCAAACGGAAAAAACGGGGCGGAATTCCGCCCCGTTTTTTTGTGGCCGCCGCATCCGGCTTACGGCGTCGGCGTGTTCTCCGGCGCAGAATCGCGTTCCGGACGGACAACTGAGCCGCGGAGCTCCCTTCGACTCCCGTTCACAATGAAGTGGAGCGGAAGAAGATGCAAAAAAACGCTGCCGGGGAAAACCGGCAGCGTCGGGATATCGTGTCCGGAACGGGGATTACTCGCCCATCTCCTTCAGCGCGGCTTTCCGCGACAGGCTGATCTTGCCGTTCGACGGATCGATGTCGAGCACCTTCACCGAGACGTAGTCGCCTTCGTTGCAGATGTCGGTGACCTTGTTGACCCGGTAATCCGCCAGAGCGGAGATGTGCAGCAGTCCTTCCACGCCCGGCAGGATTTCGACGAAAGCACCGAAATCGCGCACGGTCACAACCTTGCCGCGGTAGATCTTGCCGATCTCCGGCTCCGCCGTGCAGCCCGAAATCCGCAGTTTGGCGGCTTCGAGGTGCTCTTTATCCGGAGCCATGATCTTGACGGTGCCGTCGTCGTCGATATCGATCGACGTGCCGGTCTCTTCGGTGATCGAACGGATGTTTTTACCGCCGGGGCCGATGAGCGCGCCGATCTTGTCCGGATTGATCTTGACCACTTCGAGGCGCGGAGCGCGCGGCGAAATGTCCGCTCGCGGCGCCGGGATGCAGGCCTCCATCACATCGAGAATCTTCAGCCGCGCGATGCGGTTGCGTTCCATCCCCTCGCAGAGCAGGTCGATCGGAATGCCCGGCAGCTTCAGGTCGAGCTGGAAGCCCGTGATGCCGTCGCGCGTGCCGCAGACCTTGAAGTCCATATCGCCGAAATGGTCCTCGGCGCCGATGATGTCGGTCAGCAGAAGCCGCTTTCCGTCCTTGCCGGTCACAAGGCCGCAGCTGATGCCGGCCACCGGAGCGGTGATCGGAACGCCGGCGTCCATCAGCGCAAGCGTCGCGCCGCAGACCGAAGCCATCGAGGTCGAACCGTTCGAGCTCATGATCTCGGAGACGCAGCGGACCACATACGGGAAATCCGCCGGAACAACCTTCGAAACCGAACGCTCGGCCAGATTGCCGTGCCCGATTTCACGCCGTCCCGGACCCGTGATGCGGCCGACTTCGCCGACGCTGAAGTTCGGGAAGTTGTAGTGCAGATAGAAGCGCTTTTTCGTGACGCCGCTTTCACTGGTCAGGTCATCGGCTTCCTGCGCGTCCTTCTCGTTGCCGAGGGTCGCGAGCACGAGCGCCTGGGTTTCTCCGCGCGAGAAGAGCGCGCTGCCGTGGACCACGGGGAGCACGCCGACTTCGGCCGACAGCGGCCGGATTTCGGTCGTAGAACGGCCGTCCGGACGGAACTGCTTCTCGAGGATGACGTTGCGGGTCGTTTCACGGACAAGGTTGTCGAACGCGATCGCGGTCATGAAACCGAATTCGGCGTCGCTCATCGCGGCGAACGGTTCGCGCAGCGCGCCGCGCAGCTCGGCGCGGAGTTCGTCGAGCGCGACCATGCGGGCTTCCTTGCCCGGAATCGTGCAGACGTTTTCAATACGGTCGGCGCAGAGTTTCGCCATCGACGCGGCGAGCTCTTCCGGAACCAGGTAGAGCTTGTAATCCTTCTTGGCGCGGCCGGCGCGTTTTGCGAGCTCGATCTGGGCCTCGCACTGTTTCCTGACCGCGTCGTTCGCGAGGTACATCGCCTCTTTCATCTGCGCTTCGGAGACGAAATCCGCTTCGCCTTCGATCATGATGACCTGGTCGGGACGGCCGGCGTAGATGAGTTCAAGCTTGCTTTTCGCCATCTCGGCGCGGGTCGGGTTCACGATGAACTTGCCGTCGACAAGGCCGACGCGGACCGCGCCGATCGGGCCGTCGAACGGCAGGTCGGAGAGCATCAGCGAGGCTGAGGCGCCGACCATCGCAAGCACGTCCGGTTCGTTCACGCCGTCGGCGGAGAGCAGCACGCAGGAGATCTGGACTTCGTCGAAGAACCCTTCCGGGAACAGCGGCCGGATCGGCCGGTCGATCATGCGGCAGGTCAGGATCTCCTTGGTGGAGGGACGCCCTTCGCGCTTGATGTAGCCGCCGGGAAACTTGCCTGCCGCCGAGTATTTTTCGCGGTAGTCGACCTGCAGCGGGAAGAAGTCGGTGCCTTCGCGCGGAGCGCCGGAGCAGGCCGCCGCGAGCACGATGGTGTCGCCGAGGCGGACGAGGCAGGAACCGTTGGCGAGACCGGCGACCTTGCCGGTGGAGATCTCCATCTCCCGTTCGCCGTCGAACTGGAATACGATTTTTTCTTCAGCCATGATTGATTTTCCTTTTCTCATGTTGGCTTTACAGAGGAAAGGCGTACTCCGGTCCGTCTGGCGCTGGGCCTTTCGACTCGCGGAATCCCGGTATCAGCCCCCGGAACGCTGCCCGGATGCTGATAACGACCGAATTCCACAAAATCAAGCCGATGCCGGAGACTCCTCTCCATACAGTTGGAATAATATAACCTGCTTTCGCCGAAAAAACAAGCAGGTTTTCCGATTTTCGGCGGTTTTGCGTTCCGCTTTCGTTCCGGCGACAGCGACCGGCAGCCCCCGACGGGAGGCCTGTGCAGCAAGCGCGCCGAAACCAGCCGCCGGCCAGCTCAGGCCCGGCGTACCGCCGCCCGGCAGAATTACGGTGCATCCGGCGAGGTCGGCCAGCGCTGCCGGCAGCGGCGGACGCTTCCGCCACGGGTTCGGAACCGGCTCGCCGCCGGGTGCCGCGCTGTCGAGAAAACAGCGGTTTTTCACAAGCTCGTGTGTGTCATGCAGGGGGGCGGCGTCGAGCAGCCGGCCGTATGGCCGGTTCCAGGGCCGCAGAAGGCGGCGTTTGCGGATGTGCCGCGTCGTTCCGCTGAAGGCGAGGCTCTCCGGCGCGGCGGCGGCCATGGCGATCAGGTCCTCGAGCAGCAGTTCGCGGTGGAACCGGGGCTGCAGGAGAAGGTCGCAACGCATCGCCGCAACTTCGTCGAGCAGGGTGCGCCGCAGAACCGCATCGGAGAGAAAACGTTGCGGATCAAGTTCGATGAAGCGGTCGAAATCCAGCATCCGCCGGGCCAGCGGCATCCAGAGGGTGTTCCCGAGCAATGTGATGTGACAGCTCTCCGGAGGAAACGCCCTGCGCAGCGCCGCCGCGAACGGCAGATAGAGTGCGAAGTCGCCGATCCGGTCGAGGCGTATGACCAGCATCCGCCTCCGGCCGTCTTTTGCCGGGGCGTGTTCCCGGCGAGGGCGGCGCGCCTGCCTGAACAGTTCTCCCGCCAGCGATATCCGGTGTTCGAGCCGCATGGTCAGTGTCTCCGCATGTTGACGAGCCGCCGCCGGATGCGTTTCCAGAGCGGATTGGCGTAATCATGTCGGAAAGTCTGCCGGTCCAGTTCCGTGTTCCGGATCGGAAACTGCGGGTGCCGGAGCGGGAATTCCGCCTGAACGGCCGGAAGTTCCGCAAACGGATTGCCCGCGGTATGCATGGCGTCGGGCGTGCAGCCGATATTCTCGACCAGATTGTTTCGCGGAGTCACGGCGAGGACGTTGTTTTTGAAGTGGGCATAACTCCATTGCGCGTCCCACGTGTTGAAGCCCGGTTCGCCGCGGTACACCTTGTCGAGAATTTCCCGCCAGCGTTTCCGCTCGACCGGGTCCGGAAAGCAGTCGGCGAGCGCCCCCGATTGTACGAAATCAGGGTAGTCCGGCATATCCGGCGAATAGTTCCGCCATGCCCGCCGCCAGGAGGCTCAGCCCTAGATATGCGGGTAGCGCGAAAAATAGTAATTGTCGCCGAGCTCCGCGCCGCGCAGCAGGCTGTTGACTCCGCTGATGTTCATGACGCGTTCGTCGTCGCGGTAACGCTCCAGGAGTTCCCGGCAGTACCGGAAAAAGGTCGGGTCCGGCAGGCAGTCGTCTTCGAGGATGATTCCCTCTTCCACTTCGGAAAAGAACCAGCTGATCGCCGAACTCATGGCGTTGCGGCAGCCGAGATTCTCTTCCCGGAAGAGGGTTGCGACTTCGCATTCCCAATCGACCTCCGCAACGATTCCGCGGACCTGCGAAACCAGGGGGGCCTCTTCCGGCCGTTCCGGACGGGGACCGTCGCAGGCGATGAAAAGACGGCGGGGGGCGGCTCTCCGGATGGCTTCGAAAACACGCCGCGTACAGGCGGGGCGGTTGAATACCGTGAAAAGAACCGGCGTCTCCGGAGAAGTGCGTTTCATATTCCGTTTGATATCGGGTGATTGCCCGGTTGATGATTTTGACCTGAACCCGGTTATATTATACTATCATTTCGCTTGAAAGCAAGCATCCGGCCGAATTTCAGCGGAGGTTTTCTTGAAACTCCGTTTCCGGAGGGATATGTTAAGGCCGGACTTTCTCTGAATAATATGGAATTCGGAACATGCTGGAAGAACTCCGACAACAATTTCACCGTATTGCCGGACACCGGGGAATCCGCCGCTACGGGGCGAATACGCTCTGGATGCTGGCGGAAAAGGGGTGCCGTCTCGTCTTCGGCTTTCTGGTCGGAATCTATGTCGCCCGGCAGCTCGGGCCGGCCCGGTATGGACTCCTGAATTATGCGGTCAGCTTCGTCGCGCTTTTCTCGGTGCTGGCGACCCTCGGCATGGACCCGGTCGTCGTGCGCGAACTGGTCCGGAGGCCCGGAAAGGCGAACTCGATTCTCGGCAGCGCATTGGGGCTGAAGGCGGCCGGATTCGCGGTGATGGCGTTCGTCGTCGGCATCGTCCTGCTCGTGTCGCCGATGTCGGATTCCGACCGGGGGCTGATGGCGGTGATTCTGGCAGGCTACGGATTTCAGGTGTTTCAGATTTTCGATTTCAGCTTTCAGGCCCGCGTTCTCGGCAAATACAGCGCGATGTCCCAGATCGCCGCCCTGGCGGTCTCATCGGGATTTCGGCTCTGGTTTGCATGGCAGGGGGCGCCGCTCTGGTGTTTCGCCGCTGTGGAATCGGGGTACATGGCGCTTTCGGCGTTCGGCTACGCCCTGTTTTACCGGAAGACCGGCGGGTGTTTCCGGCTCTGGCGCTTCGATCGGGCGGAAGCGGCTTTTCTGCTGAGGGAGTCGCTGCCGCTGCTTCTGGCCGGAGCCGCCGCCATGTTCTATCTCCGCTTCGATCAGGTGATCGTCACCTGGATGCTCGGAGATGCGGCCAACGGGCAGTATGCGGTGGCGGTCCGGCTGGTCGAGGTGCTCTTTCTGGTTCCTCTGGTGGTCTCGGATTCGTTTTTTCCGTCCCTGGTCGGGACGCGTTCGACGTCGCTTCTGCGCTATTACCGGCGTACGGAGCAGCTTATGCGTTTCATGTTCTACTGCGCGCTGGCCATCCTGCCGCCGGCCGCCGTTGCCGGATATTTCCTGATCGTGCAGTTGTACGGAGCGGCGTACCGGGAGGCGGCATGGCTGTTCGTTTTTCTCCTGTTCAAGATTCTTCTGGTATATCCGGGGCTGGTCTACGGGAAGTGGTATCTGGCGGAGGGGATGCAGAAGATTTCGATGGTGGTGGGTATCTGCGGCTGCTGTACAAGCGTGCTCCTGGATTATCTGATGATTCTGTGGTGGGGTTTGCCCGGCGTGGCGGCGGCCGCCGTTGTGACCAATTTTTTCACCTATCTGGTCTTTCCGCTGTTTTTTCGGAAGGGGCGGGCCGGCGTCCGGCTTTTTCTGCGTTCGCTGCTGCCGGTTCTGCCGCGATCAACGGATGAAGGGAGGAGAGGATGAGAGCTGCCCCGATCGCTCTTTTTGTTTACCGCAGGCCGGAGCACACGCGCCGGACGCTCGAATTTCTGCGCCGGAACGTCGGTGCGGGGGAGAGCGCGCTGCATATTTTCTGCGACGGCCCGCGTTCGGAGGCGGAGAAGCCGCTGACCGACGAAGTGCGTGAAATTGCGGCGCGGGCCGAAGGGTTCGCTTCGGTCGAGCTTCATGCGGCGGAACGGAACCGCGGGCTGGCGGCGTCGGTTGTCGCCGGCGTCGATGAGATGACCGCCCGCTTCGGCCGGGTCATCGTGCTGGAGGACGATATGGAGAGCTCTCCGTATTTTCTATCGTTTATGAACGAGGCATTGAACCGTTTTGCACATGACGGCCGGATCGCCGAAATTCACGGCTACACGGCTCCGCTGCCGCCCGGCACCCCGGAGTGTTTCCTGCGGCGCGGCGCGGATTGCTGGGGGTGGGCGACTTGGGAACGCGGCTGGCGGCTTTTCAACCCCGATGCCGCGGCGCTGCTCACGGAGCTGAAGCGGCGGGGGGAGACCCGGTTGTTCGATCTTGACGGCGCATTCCCGTTCTGCCGGATGCTGGCCGACCAGGCGGCCGGAAAACTGGATTCCTGGGCGATCCGCTGGCAGGCTTCGGTTTTTCTGGCCGGAAAATATATGCTGCAGAGCGGGCGGCCGCTGATCCGCAACATCGGCGGCGACGGCAGCGGCCGCCATTGCGCGGCCGGAGTCGGAGAGGAGTTCAGGTTGTGGGAGCGCCCGGTCGGCATTCCGGAAGAGCCGGAGCCGGAGAGGGAAGCCGTGCGGCAGGCGTACCGCACTTCGCTCGGCAACTGGCGGATTCCGCTGTCCCGGCGGATTGCGGGGAAACTGCGCTATGAGTTCCGGCGGCTTTTTCCCGGCGGGAAAAAGTGAACCGATTTGCACCCCGCCGGAAATGATGGTATATTCTGCGGCGGAGGGAAACGAGACGATCATGTTGGACCGGCTGAAAAAATATCTGATGCGGCGGCAGCGCCCGGTTTCATTCCGGGACCCGTTGCGGACCGTTCCGGCAAGCCGCGGCTTCGGCGCCGCGAACGGCACTCCGGTCGACCGGTATTACATCGAGCGTTTTCTGGCGGAAAACCGCAGTTCGATCCGGGGAGTCGTCGGGGAAATTGCGGAAAATTTGTACACAGGGAAGTTCGGAGCGAAAGACGTGCGAAGTCTGGTCTTCAATTTCGACCGGAAGGCGGCCTCCGATCTCACCGGCGATCTCTCCCGGCCGGAGACGCTGCCGGAGGAGCTGTTCGACTGTTTCATCTGCACGCAGACTCTGAATTTCATCTTCGATGTTCCGGCGGCGGTTTCGGGGCTGGCGCGCATGCTGAAGCCGGGCGGGGTTCTGCTCGGTTCCGCGGCGGGCATCAGCCAGATCAGCCGCTTCGACTACGAACGCTGGGGGGATTACTGGCGGTTTACCGACCTGAGCCTGCGGCGTTTGCTCGAGCGGGAGTTCGCGGAAGTCGAAACCGAATGCTTCGGCAATGTCGCGGCGGCGACGGCGTTTCTGGACGGCGTGGTCGTCGAGCAGCTGCCGGATCAATCGGTCCTCGATGCGGCCGATGGCGATTATCAGCTGCTGATCGGGTTTCGGGCGGTCAGGCCGGAGCGGGGAGCGGCGTTATGAATCTTTGCGGAAAAGCCGCGCGGCTGGTGCGGGTCTGCCGGAATGCCGCCGCAAATTGCTTCGGACAGCCGGTCGTGGTGCTGACCTACCATCGGGTCGCTGTTTTGCGGGACGACCCGGAACAGCTGGCGGTTTCACCCGATCGTTTCCGCCGCCAACTGGAGTTCCTGCGCTCGAATTATCCGATCCTGCGTTTCGATGAACCGTGGGGGAAGCCGGAACGCATGTCGTTCGTCATCACCTTCGACGACGGTTATGCCGACAACCTGACGGCGGCGCTGCCGATTCTGCGCGAATTCGATTGCCCGGCGGCGTTTTTCATCTGCGCCGGGGCGATCGGTTCGGAGCGGGAGTTCCCGTGGGACGGCGGCGGGACGCCGCAGCGGAAGGAGTTCCGCACGCTTCGTCCGGACGAGCTTCGGGAACTGGCCGCCGATCCTCTGGCGGCGATCGGGTCGCATACGGTGTCGCATCCGCGCCTGAGCGGGCTTTCGCCGGAGGAGCAGCGGCGGGAGATCGCCGGGGGACACAGGATGCTCGAAGAGCTGATCGGGCGCCGGCTCACGGTCTTTTCGTATCCGTTCGGCAACTACCGGGATTTCAATGCGGATTCCGTGGCGGTCTGCCGGGAGTGCGGATTTTTCCGGGCGGCGGCGAATTATCCGGGCCAGTACCATCCCGGCAGCGATCCGCTGGCGGTTCCGAGGCATCTGGTCCGGGACTGGGATGCGGATGAATTTCAAAGCCGGATGTTCCGGTTTAAATACTTATGAAAATTCTTCACGTCAATTATCACGCCTCCGGCGGCGGGGCGGCGCTGGCGGCGCGCCGGCTGCATGAAGAGCTGCTGCGGCAGGGGTGCGACTCCCGGATGCTGGTGGTCGAGGGTGCCGGAACTTCCTCAGACGGCGTGATCCGGGCGGGAACGCGGATTCGTCGTGTCTGCCGGATCATGCAGCGGCTTGAGCATCTGCTGCTGCGGCTGGACGGAGGCTCCCGGAACTGCCTGCCGCGTTCGCTGAACCTGCTGCGGACCGGGATCGCCGGAGCAATTCGCGCCGAGCGGCCGGACCTCGTGCATCTGCATTGGGTCAACGGGGCGATGTTCGGCGTCCGGGAACTGGCCGGCCTCGGCCTCCCGGTCGTCTGGACGCTGCATGACGGCTGGGCGTTCTGCGGCTGCGAGCATCATCATTCCGCCGGGGATGAGCGTTTTCGATCCGGGTACCGGAGCGGTTCCGATTTCTGGAATGTCTGGAACTGGAGGCGGAAGCTGAGCTGCTGGCGCGACTGGCGGTTCCGCAGTGTTGCTCCGAGCGGCTGGCTGATGCGGGAGGCGGCGGAGAGCATTCTCCTGAACCGTTCGCGGCCGGTCTGCATTCCGAACGGGGTTGATCTCGGGCTTTTTTCGCCCGGCGACCGTGCCGAAGCGCGCCGGAGGCTCGGGATTCCGGAGCAGGGGCGCATGATTCTGTTCGGAGCGGCCTCCGTGTCGGACCCGAACAAGGGCGGTCCGGAGCTGCTGCACGCGCTGTGTGCGCTTGCCGCCCGGAAGGAGTGCCGGGATGTGACGCTGCTGCTGCTGGGCAGGGGGGAATTGCCGGAGAAGCTGCCGTTTCCGGTGATTCCGCTCGGTTTTGTCGGGGAGGAGCGGCGGCTTGCCGCCTGCTACCGCGCCGCCGATTTGTTCGTGCTGGCGTCGAAGTACGACAATCTGCCGAACATGCTGATCGAAGCAGCCGCCTGCGGGACGCCGCTGGCGGCGTTCGATATCGGCGGCATCTCCGATATCGTGATACCGGGCCGGAACGGTTTTCTGGCACCTCCGTTCGATGCCGCGGCGCTGGCGGACGCGATTGCCGCCGTTCTGGAGTCTCCGCAGAAACTCGGTGCGGAGGCCCGCGCCCATGCCGAGCGGCATTTTGATATCCGGCGCAGCGCGGAGCAGTACCGCGCCTTGTATGAAGCCGTCCTCCGGGAGCGGCGGTAAACCGGTCCGGGAGCGGCGGCCCAGGGCTTATCCGGGGACAAACTCTTACTCCTCCGGCGCCGGATAAAGGCCGCTCAGTGTGGCGGCTGCGAGCACACGGCCGCTCATCGCGTCGAGCAGTTCGTTCATCAGGAAACCATCCTTGAGCGGCAGCTTTTCGCTGAGCGCGTAGACGGTCAGCTGATAGCGGTGCGGTCCGTTCGGCGGAACCATGCCGCCGTAAGCGGAGGCCGCTTCCCTGTGCAGCGCGTTCGGGCCGAGGAGCGGCGCCCCCCAGCTGTTGACACCCTGCACGAAATCCGAACTGTCTTCGGCGGAGGCGTTCTCCGGCATTTCCGTCCGGTCGAAGTTGGCGGCGAGCCAGTGAATCCAGCAGAAACCGGCGACCGGGACGGAATCGTAGTCGAGCAGCGTCAGCGCGAAGGTCCTGGTTCCCTCCGGCGCATGTTCGATGGTGAACGGCAGCGAACGCATCGGGATTCCGGCGACGTTGTCCGTTCCGAAAATGCCGAATCGAATGTCGATGATTCCGTTCTCGATGCCGCGCGAGCGCACACTCATCGGTTTGGCTTCCGGCGTGCGGTTCCACACCGCGCAGCCCGGAATCAGGGTGATTTCGGGATTCTTGTTCATATACACTCCTCCTTGTTTTGAAATTTCCTCTCTGTCATAAAGATATCATGTTTTCGCAAAAAAGCAAATCGGCGGAGGAGCTTCGGGTCAGAACAGATCCGGCGTATGCGGCAGCTCGCCGGCTCCGGCGGCATGGGCGCGGATCCAGCCGAGCAGAAGCGCGGCGATGGCGGAGATCTCTTCGTCGGAGAGCGCCCGTCCTTCCGGTATGCCGTGCCATTTGCGCAGGCAGCCGCGGCAGCAGCAGCCGGTGGCGTGCTGGGCGATGAAGCACGGGTGGCCGCGCCACGGCGTCTGCCGGCCGTCGTTCGGAATGACGGCGGGGCCGAGGCGCCTTCGGATGATTTCCCGGCACTGCGCTTCGATGACCGGGAACCCTTTTTCCGCGATGCAGACGAGTTCGCGCCTGCCCAGACGGAAGCGGCTTCGGAATTTCGATTGGGCGAGGCGCGGCGCGATTTCTTCGTAAGAATGCATGGAGACGGCTTGCATATAAGGTTGTGCGGTTGTATTCTGAATGACAGTATATGATTTTCAGCCGGAATTTCAAGGAGTGAAGCATGGAAAAGTTCAGAGACAGTTCCCTTCCGCTCGAAGAGCGCATCGACGCCCTGCTCGAAGCCTTGACCGTCGAGGAGAAACTCGGGTTTGTCGGTTACCGCAACGCCGCCGTTCCGCGGCTCGGAATTCCGCCGTACGTCTGGTGGAACGAGGCGCTGCACGGCCTGGCGCGCAGCGGCGCGGCGACCGTTTTCCCGCAGGCGATCGCCATGGCGGCGACTTTCTCGACGGAGCTCGTCGAACGGATGGGCGAGGTGATTGCGGAGGAGGGGAATGCACGTTACGCCGACTCGGTCCGTCACGGAGATTTCGGCACCTACAAAGGGCTGACCTACTGGTCGCCGAACGTCAACATCTTCCGCGACCCGCGCTGGGGCAGGGGGCAGGAGACCTACGGCGAATGCCCGTTTCTGACCGGCGAACTCGGCAGCGCTTACGTGCGCGGTGTGCAGGGAAGCGATCCGGAGCATCTGAAGGCCGTCGCCACGCCGAAGCACTTCGCCGTCCACTCCGGCCCGGAGAAGGACCGGCTCGGCTTCGATGCCGCAGTCAGCGAGAAGGATCTGCGCGAGACCTATCTGCCCGCTTTCGAAAAGTGCGTGAAGGCGGGCGCGCAGTCGGTCATGAGCGCCTACAACGCCGTGAACGGGGTCCCGTGCAGTGTGAACCAAAGGCTGCTGACCGACATCCTGCGCGGGGAGTGGGGATTCGACGGTGCGGTCGTCAGCGACGCCGGAGCCGGCTGTGCGCTTGTCGATGAACACGGAAAGTTCGGGTCGTATGCGGAAGGGGTCGCGGCGGAACTGAAGAGCGGCGTCGACGTGGCGACCGATGCGGACCCCCGCGCCGGGGAAGCGCTCCGGGCCGGGCTCATCACCGGGGAAGATCTCGACCGGGCGCTCCGGAACCAGTTTCGCGTGAAATTCCGCCTCGGCATGTTCGATGCGGATCGGGCCTATCCGTCCTGCGACGTCATCGAGTGCGACGCACACCGCGCCCTGGCTCTCGAAGCGGCGCGGAAGAGCCTCGTTCTCCTGAAGAATGAGGCCGAAACGCTGCCGCTCGACCCGGCGAGGCTCCGCAGCGTCGCGGTGATCGGGCCGAACGCCGATTCGCGCGACGTTCTGCTCGGCAACTACTGCGGCACACCGAGCCGCCCGGTTACGGTGCTGGCCGGGATTCAGGAGGCGCTCGCGGGGAAGTGCCGCGTCATTTACGCGCGCGGCTGCGAACTTGTTTCGCTGCGGACCGAAAACTGCGCCGAGGACGGCGACCGGCTGGCCGAAGCGGTTTCCGCGGCGGAACGCGCCGACGTTTCGATCGTCTGCGTCGGGCTCGACCCGCGCATCGAAGGGGAGGCGGGCGACGCGTACAACTCGGATGCATCGGGCGACAAGCTGAGCCTTGAGCTGCCGGGTCTCCAGAAGGTGCTGATCGAAAAGGTCGCGGCGGTCGGCAGGCCGGTCGTCCTTGTCGTGCTTTCGGGCAGTGCGCTGGCGATCCCCGAGGCGTATGCCGGAGCGGTGGTGCAGGCGTTCTATCCGGGGGCCGGCGGCGGCACGGCGGTCGCCGATGTCCTGTTCGGGAAGGTCTCGCCTTCCGGGAAGCTGCCGGTCACTTTCTACCGCAGCGCGGAGGAACTGCCTCCGTTCGCCGATTATTCGATGGCGGGCAGGACCTACCGCTTCTTCCGCGGCGAAGTCCTGCATCCGTTCGGATTCGGGCTCAGCTATACCCGTTTCCGCTATTCCGGTCTCGCCGTTCCGGATCGGTCGGAGGCGGGAGTGCCGGTCGCGGTGTCGGTTGAGGTCGAAAATATCGGGGAGCGCGGCGGCGACGAGGTTGTCCAGCTCTATGTATCGAAGCTCGGCGCCGGATATGACGATCCGCTCCGCCAGCTGGCCGGGATGGCGCGCGTCTCCCTCGCTCCGGGCGAAAGACGGCGGGTTGAATTCCGGATCGATCCGGAAGCGTTCCTCCTGACCGCCGCGGACGGCCGGAGGCGGATTGCCCCCGGTCGCTGGCGCATCGCCGCCGGCGGCAGTTCCGTCGACACCATCGACGCGGAAACCGTACTGGAGCTGCGGCAGCAGCGGGATTGATTGCATCATGCAAAAAAATCCCCCGGCGCGGTGAGGCGCCGGGGGATGCTTTTCGCATGTCTTACTTTTTGCGCGGGCCGACTGTGGCGATGCGCGCATTGATGTTGATGTTCTCGCTTTCGATTCCCGGGGTCTGCCCGCCCAGATCGAAGTCGATGTTGACGTGCGGTCCGAAGATCAGGCAGTGCGTGGAGCCGCCGAAGTGGAACATGCCGGTCTCCTGACCTTTCTTGACATGCTGCCCCTCGTAGACGGTGATGTCGCAGGTCGAAACCTCCGCCATGCCGATGGCGACGAAGCACATGAGCCCGATGTCGGGGTTGTCCGCTTCGATGAAGATCACCGCGCGCGTCGCGATTTCCGAGATGTAGCCCTGGGAATCGTTGGGCGCGACCGGGTCATAGCCGACGCTGCGGGCTTCCGAATAATAGGAGCCCGGGATCACGTAGGTCTTGACGATGCGTCCGGAGACCGGCGAATGCCAGCGGTGATAGGTCAGCGCGCTCAGGAACGCCTGGTAGATGGTGCCGCCGACGAACCGCTTCGTCCACGGGTCGTTGTTCAGCATGAACTGCAGGGCGTACGGCTGGGCCTTGATCCAGAATTTGTCCAGCAGCTGGACATTCCTGGCGATGGCGAAGGGTGCGGATTCGCAGGCGTTGACGACGACGGCGTCGTTGTCCGGCTCGGCGATGGGGCGCACACCCTCACGGAATTCACGCACGAAGAAGTGATCCCATGAGTTGAAGCCGTAATGCGGCTTCGACGGATCGCAGACGAACTCGTCGGCGAAATTCGGCAGCGCTTTTCTGGCGTCTTCCCCGAACCAGCCGTTTCGCGGATGGTCGCTCAGGACGTAGGCGCTCTCCGGCGAACGCAGGAACGTTCCCCATGCATCCAGAATCGCCTTGATATGGACGTTGACCTTGTCGTTGATGAACCCGGCCCAGCCGCCGGTCGTCGCCATCGACCAGTCCAGGATCGCATTGAACGGGAATCCGACGAAACCGGTTTCGTTGAAGCTCGGCGCATGAGTCAGGATCACGTTGAACAGCCTCAGCATATGCTGGTAGTCGCGCACCTGCGGCAGCCCGAGCAGGGTTTTCTTCTTGTCCGCCGGAACTTCGTCGAACATCTGGTTGAAAAACATGTAGGCCTTGGCGTCGGTTTCGATGAAATTCTTCAGATTTTCGACGACCGGCAGCAGCGGACCCGTGTCCTTCTCCGCCTTGTCCATGACTTTCTGCATCCAGTTGACCAGCGTTTCGCGGTCCCTGGGCATCCACTTGCCGGCTGTAAACGTCTTGTTGATCGGTTTGATCGTTGTGCTCATGATGATTTCTCCTCTTTTGGTTTTTTTATTGAACGGCGTCGATGACGCATCCCGCCGCCCAAACCTGAATGGGACCTGAAGTGTTCAGGCCCTGATCTTCTCCTCATACCAATGACTATAGCCCCGAAAAATGAAAATGCAAGAGTTTTCATGCCGAATTTTTGTAAATTCCGTTTTTTTTGCCTCAAACGGCCCGGGAGGGGTCTATCATCTTTATTTCAGATGACTTAACTATCTGCACGGATATCACGGCCGGCCCGGGGCGGCCGGAATGAGTCCCGTTAAACGCAATACTGCTCGTGAAACGCGGCCAGCGGGGGAATGCCGGCTTCCCGGAAGCTGTTGTCCGGTCCGGGCGGTTTCCTCAAAAATCGGGAAAAACGGCGGAGGGCTCTTGATTTTTATCCGCTGCCCGGCTAATGTATCACAAAGACAAGGACAGCAATGAAATACCGGAAAGCACCCATGTTTCCCCGCGAAGGAGCGGCTGCGGGGAGAGAATTCCCGACCATGCGCAGCTCCCGCTTTAATTGTGAACGCGCCGGCGCACACGCGAAAAACGAACCGGCATCTGCTGCGTTGCGGAAACGGATCACCGGGAAAGGGAAAAATGGAGCGGGTGACCGGAGTCGAACCGGCGTCGCCAGCTTGGGAAGCTGGAGCATGACCGTTTTGCTACACCCGCAATTCCGGAGGCATGTGAAAGAATATAACCGTTTTTTGCGGAAATGCAAATGGAAAAGGAGCATGATATGAAAAATTTTTCGAGGATTCTTATGGCGGGGGCGGCACTCGCCGTTCTGGCCGGGTGTGCGACCAAACGCCTGCCTTCCGAAGATCTTGAGGTGCCGATCCTCTATCCGGAGGAGATCGCCATCCTGAAGAATCCGAACATCCCCTCGAACAGCGAGGAGAAGTACAACGCGATCAAGAGGCTGATCAAAAAAGTCGATTTCACCTTCACCCGCGAAGCGAAAACCATCAATGACCTGCTCTATTTCGGCGACGGCGTTCCGGATTCGACCGACCGTCCCGACCGGACCATCACCTTCAACTACCAGTACGGCGACCACTATGTCCGGCTTGTGTTTGCGCTTTACCAGACCGTTGTCCTGCGGGCTGACGTCATCGAGAAATGATGAATTCCTGCGACCGGCGGTTTATGGCGCTTGCGCTTGAGCAGGCGGAGGAGGCGGCGCGGGCCGGAGAGGTTCCGGTCGGCGCCGTCGCCGTCGTAGGCGGCAAGGCGGTCGTCTCCGCCCGCAACCGGGTCGAGGAGCGCAGAAGCGCAACCGCCCACGCCGAGCTTGAGCTGCTGCACAAGCTTGAACTGCTGCGCGGCGACTGGCGCATGGAGGACGTGACGGTCTATGTCACGAAGGAGCCTTGCCCGATGTGCGCCGGCGCGCTGGTCAACGCCCGGGTGCGCCGCATCGTCTACGGAGCCGCGGACCCGCGCTTCGGCGGCTGCTCCGTGTTCGGGATTCCGGCCCACCCCGGTTCCCTCTGGAAACCCGAAGTCACGCCGGAAATCTGCGCCGCCGAAGCGCGGAATCTGCTCGCAGCCTTCTTCCGCGAAGCGCGTTCGGCCGGGCGGGAGCTGCCGATCCGGATGCGGAACGGCTTCGACCCGGAATATGCCGTGCAGCTGAATGTCCTGATGCGCGAGGTGTTCGACTTCGACTTCGATTTCTGGTTCCGGCGCGGCATGTGGAGCGACAAGTACGAGAGTTTCTCCCTGATCGACGCCGGGCGCATGGTCGCCCATGTCGGCGTCTCGCGCATGAAGCTGCGCGTGAAGGGGAAAGAGTTTTTTGCGATTCAGCTCGGCGGAGTGGCCACTTCTCCGGAAGCGCGCGGGCAGGGATATATGAGGCGGCTGCTCGGCGGCGTCCTGCGGCGCTATGCGGAGACGCCGGTTTTTCTGTTCGCGAACGATTCCGTGTCGGACTTCTACCCGAAGTTCGGATTTTCTGCGGCGCGTACGATGCGGCCGGTTGCGCGGTTGTCGATCGACAACCCGTTCGAACCGGAGAGATGCACGCCGGACGCGGCTGCCCCGCTGGCCGGAAAACGGCGTTTCCCGTCCGCCGTGTTCGATGTGCTCGACTGCCGGGAGCTGCGCTGCTTTCATCTCTTCGGCGGATATGCGGACCGGCTGCTGCGGCTCGGCCCCGGTCTCGCCGTCGCGGCGGAGCAGTGCGGGGACACGCTGCTGCTGCATGAGCTTCTCTGCGACCGTCCGGTCGACTGGGAGACGCTGGCGGCGCGCCTGCCGTTCCGGAATATCCGGCGGGTGGAATTCGGTTTCCCTCCGGACCGGCTCGGCGTCGAATTCGACTGGGAGACGCCGCCCGAACCGGAGCATCTCTTTCTGCGCGGCGGCTGGGATCTGCCGGAGAATTTCTGCATTCCCGCATTCGCCGTCACCTGATTCGCGATGGAGCGGGAGTCGGGCTGTCCGGTTCGGCCGGCACCTTGAATCGCAAAAAAACGGGAACCGGTTGTCCAGGCCGGTTCCCGTTGAAATTCCCGGACCCGTGAGGAGCAAATCCGGGAATTTCCGGGGAGGTGTTGTTACTGATTGCTGAAGAACTGGAATCCGGGATAGGCTTCCATGCCGTGTTCTCCGAGGTCGAGGCCGCGCAGTTCCTCCTCTTCGCTGACCCGCAGCCCCATGGTTTTTCTGATCGCGTAGAAGATCAGCAGGGCTGACGGAAAGGCGGCCGCTCCGACCGCGAGTACGCCGGTCAGCTGGGCGAGGAAGCTGTAACCGGTGTCGGGGAAGGCGAAGATGCCGACCGCGAGTGTTCCCCAGATGCCGTTCACGAGGTGGACGGAGAGCGCGCCGACCGGGTCGTCGAGCTGCAGTTTGTCGAACATGAGGACGGAAGGCACGACGATGACGCCGCCGACGAGCCCGATGATGATTGCGCTGGTCGGGCTTACGCAGTCTGCGCCCGCCGTGATCGCCACGAGTCCGGCCAGGCATCCGTTCAGCGTCATGGAGAGATCCGGCTTGTGCAGCAGCACCGAGCTGCAGACCAACGCGCCGATGACTCCGGCGGAGGCGCCGAACATTGTGGTCACGAGGACGAAAGAGATCTTGGTCGGTTCGGCCGAGAGGATGGAGCCGCCGTTGAACCCGAACCAGCCGAGCCACAGGCAGAATACGCCGATCGTCGCCAGCGGCATGCTGTGTCCCATGATCGGCATCGCCTTGCCGTTCACGTATTTGCCGATACGGGGCCCGAGCAGCAGCACGCCGGCGAGCGCGCCCCAGCCGCCGACGCTGTGGACGAAGGTGGAGCCGGCGAAGTCATGGAAGTTCAGATCGGCCAGCCAGCCGCCTCCCCAGCCCCAGGAGCCGATCACCGGGTAGACGAACATGACATAGAAGAACGTGAAGATGAGGAAGCTGCTGACCTTCACGCGCTCCGCCACCGCTCCGGAGACGATGGTCGCGGCGGTCGCGGCGAACATGCCCTGGAAGAAGAAATCGCTCCAGTAGGTGAAATGACCGTTGTAGGCCATCGCCTGTGCGATGGTCGCGTCGGGATCGGCGCCCATGCCGAAGCCGGCGAAGCCGAGCACCCTGCCGACCTGCCAGGCTTCGCCCGGATACATGAGCGAAAAGCCCATGATCGCGTAGGTGATGAAACCGATCGCCGGAACCAGCGTGTTCTTGAAGAGGATGTTCGTGCAGTTCTTCGCCCGGCAGAGGCCGGATTCGACCGTCGCGAAACCGAGGTGCATCAGAAAGACCAGCATGCCGCCGATCAGCACCCAGAGGTTGTCGATGTAGAACAGAGCCTCCGCGGCGGTTGCGGGTGCGGTCGCGGCAGCCTCCTCCGCCGGAAGCGTCGCCGCCGCTCCGAGGAGGGCGAGGATGGAAACTGTTTTCAATTTGTGCATCATGATGTTATCTCCGAAAGTAATGGAATCGTTTCTGGCTGGCATACCGGTCATCCGATGGCATCCGGGCCGTGTTCGCCGGTGCGGATGCGGATGCAGTCCTCCATCGGCAGAACGAAGATTTTCCCGTCGCCGATCCGGCCGGTCCGCGCCCCGGCGATGATGCCTTCGAGCGTGGTTTCGACGAAGTCGTCGTTGACGCCGATGGCCAGCCGGACTTTCTTGAGCAGATTGACTTCGGCCATCGCGCCGCGGTACGCCTCCACATACCCTTTCTGCTGCCCGCAGCCGAGCGCGTTGCTGACCGACATCTTGAAGACATTGCGCTTGTAGAGCTCCTGCTTCACTGCGTTCAGCCGTTCGGGCTTGATGTAGGCAATGATGAGTTTCATGAGTTCACCTCCCTGTTTCTGATTGGGTTCGACTGTGTTTTAGCAGAAAACGTGCCAGTTTTGTGGGGCGCGTTGCATTGTCTTTATCCGGAAATGGTTGCAATGTTTTTACCGGTGGGGATGGTTTTACAATTTTGTATCATCCGGCCCCCCGGCTGAACAAAAATGTTTCGAACGGAATGTTTTGACCGGAAATGGATTTGCAAAAACTCCGGCCGGGCGGTATGTTACCGGACAACGCAAACCGGGAGGCTCCTTGTCATGAAAACACTGATTCTGTCGTTCGCCGCCATGCTGCTCTGTTTCGTCTGTTCCGCCGGAGTGCTCTATATTTCGCACCGCGGGGAGAGCGCCGATGCGCCGGAGAACACCATGGCCGCCTTTCGCCTGGCCTGGGAGCGCGGCACCGACGGCATCGAGTGCGACGTTCACCGGACGGCGGACGGGGAGGTGGTCGTGATTCACGACGGCGATACCGGCCGCGTCGCCGGGACGAAGCTGCCGGTCGCCCGCAGTTCGGCGGAGGAACTGCGGAAACTCGACGTCGGCAGCTTCAGGGGCAGACAGTTCGCCGGAGAGAAATTGCCGCTGTTTTCGGAGCTTCTCACCGCCATGCCGGGGAAGGGGCTTGTCTACATTGAGCTCAAAGACCGCGAGCCGGGCCTTGCCGAAGCGGTTGCCGCCCTTGTCCGCCGGCACGGGAAGGGACCGGAGCAGGTGCGCTTCATCAGTTTCCATGCCGATGCGGTCCGGGCGATGAAGGAACTGCTGCCGGAATATCGCGCGTATTTTCTCGCCGGCCTGTCGTGGGACGCGGAGAAAAAACGGCTGAAGCAGGATCTTGACGAGATGGTAAAGACGGCGAAGGAGGCGAAGGCGGACGGCGTCGACCTGTCGTTCGGCATGTTCTGGGATGAGGCGCTGGTGAAGAAATTCCGCGATGCCGGGCTTGAAGTCCACTGCTGGACGGTGGACGATCCCGTCCTGGCCGAACACGCCCGCAAGCTCGGCGTCGATTCGATCACTTCGAATCGCGCCCGCTTTCTGATGGACCGGGTCGGGAAGACGAAATGAGCGTTCCGCTGGGGGTTTATACACGTTATGACCGGCTTGGCGCTTCGAGCCGCCTGCGCTATTACGGTTATCGCGCCGCGTTCGAAGCGGCCGGTTTCGCGCCGGAATTTCACCCGTTTTTCAGCGATGCCTACCTGACCCGGCTCTATGCCGGGCGGGGGAAGTCCCGGCTGCTGGCGGCGGCGGCGCTGGTCCGGCGGTTTGCCGCGTCGACACGGCTGCCGGAGAAGCTGCTGATTGAATACGAGCTGCTGCCGGAACTTCCGTACGGCATAGAGGCGCGTTTTCTGCGCGGCCGGCGCTACGTGCTGAATTTCGATGACGATGTCTGGATCAAATACGAGGGCAGGGGGCGGCTGGCGGACAAGTACGACCGGCTGGTCGCCGGGGCGTGCGGCGTGGTCTGCGCGAACGACCTGCTGCTGGAAAAGGTGCTGAAACTTAATCCGGATGCGGTCAAGATCCCGACTGCGGTGGATCTCGATGCGTTTCCGCTTCAGGCGGAGAAGTTCCCGCGCTTCACGGTCGCCTGGATCGGAACGCCGGTCACTTACTCCTATCTGGAGCGGCATGCCGAGGCATTGCGGGCGATGTCCCGCGCGGCGGAGTTCGAGCTGCTCGTCATAGCGAAGAAGAGCCTCGGGCCGCGTGCGGTTCCGGGCGTCCGGATGCGGTTCGAGGAGTGGTCGCCGGAAAATGAAGCGGCGCTGTTGTCGCGCTGCCACGCCGGGATCATGCCGCTGCCGGCGGACGACGCGTTTGCGGCCGGAAAATCGGCCTTCAAGCTGATTCAGTATCTCGCGGCCGGACTGCCGGCCATTGCGAGTCCGGTCGGGGAGAACCGCCGGGTGCTGCGTGCCGGGGAGACCGGATTTTTCGCCTCGGTGCCGGGTGAGTGGGCCGAAGCGCTCCGGCTTCTCGCGGATGATGCCGTCCGCATCCGCCTGTCCGCGAACGCCCGTTCCCTCGCACGCGATTATTCGATTCAGAAATACGGTCCCATATACGCGGAGTTCCTCCGGGAAGCGTTGGAGTAGGCAATGGCGATCGAGAACACACCGCAGCGCAAAGAACTTTTCGATATCAGCGCCGATGTGATCTGCCATTCACGTTCACATTGCGCCTCCTGGCTTCCACCCGAGGCGGAGACGCTGCCCCTCTGGCCGGAATTCGTCGGCCGAGTCACCTACCGGCCCGGCGGTTATGTCGCGCACGATTCTTACTATTTATATGCGTTCGAATTGCCGCTGGAGGGAAGCTTGCGGATCGTCGAACGCGATACCGAAACCCGGATCGATCCCGGCATGGTCGGCATCATCCACCGCGGCGAGGATTCCCGGCTGTTCACATCGGATGCGGACGGCTGCCGGAAGCTCGCGTTCGGAATGCGCGGCGTAGCGCTCGGCGGCATTGTCGCGGCGGCCGGACTGGCCGGCCGGATTGCGGTTCGGTTACGCAATCCGGAGCGGCTGATCCGCCTGGTGCTGCGGCTTGAATCATTGCTCGGCATGAGACGGGTTGCCGACATTCCGGCGATTGCCGGGCTCGGCATGGAGCTGCTGACCGAGCTGGCGCTCTCTGTGACGCTGCCGCGCGATGAACGGCTTGAGCAGGCGGTGAATCTGTTCGCGATCAATGTTCCGAACCGGATTTCAGTCAGCCGGATCGCGGCATCGTGTCACGTCAGCCCCGCGACGCTCGGGCGGCTTTTCCGGCAGGAGTTCGGCCGGTCGCCGCAGGCCTATTTCCGTGACCTCAGGATGCAGACCGCGCGCGGGCTGCTGGCCGATCCGGCAATGCCGGTCAAGCACGTTGCCGCGCAGGTCGGTTTTTCGGATGTCTTTTCCTTTTCGCGCGAATTCCGCAAGGCCGAGGGCATTTCGCCGCGTGAATTCCGCCGCCGGTTGTCCGAAGCGAGGCCGGAACGGAATCCGGATGATCGACTCGGATAAATTTTTGACCGATTACGCCATAAATTCCGAAAACAGACCCTTCCGGTATCCCGTGTTCTTTTGTATAATATAATCATCCACCGCTTATCGGAAAGTAATCGAAAGGGAAACACGGGATGAAGAAACAACTTACCTTGATTGAACTGCTGGTGAATATGTCACAATATAACCGTAATTACGCATAATACCGGGTATGTGAAGTTTCCGTGTACGGTCTGTCATGATGTAACTCCTTTTGGTTAAATGAATTTGTTTGGCATCTGGCGGCAGAAATGTTCCATCTGCTTTTCCTGGTCTCGTCCGTCTGCATTGTCGTGGGATTCGCGGGGGAAATACATTTCCCCCGCACCCTATACCGTTCACATCCGCTGCGCGGCGCATACCGCGCTTTTTCGCCGGGCGGCAATACTGTTTCGTTTCACATACCCGGTATTATGCGCAAACCGTTCACTCTGATCGAACTTCTGGTGGTTATTGCGATCATCGCGATTCTGGCCTCGATGCTGCTGCCGGCGCTGAATCAGGCGCGGGATCGCGGCAAATCCACGTCATGCGCGGGCAATCTGAAGTCGCTCGGCATGACGGTCGGCATGTACGCGCAGGAGAGCGACGATTTCCTTCCGGCCTGCAGTCCGACCGATACGAATACCTGGGTCCACCAGCTCAGGCGCAATTCGCCTTCGCTGACCAACAAACAGTTTCTCTGTCCGGCCAATAACGGCTTGCGTCCGGCCTGGATCGACAGCCCGGTGAACTTCTGGAATACGCCGGTAAATGCGCAGTCGACCGAATACGGCTTCAACCTCGGCATTGCGGCGCCTTACACTCCTGGGAGTTACGTCAAAATCACGAAGGTGAGGAATCCGTCTTTCAAGGTGTTTCTGATGGATGCGGTGACGAACCGTTATCTGAATGACGGCAGCACCTCTGGAAAATGGCGGGTTTCACCGACCAACCATATCGGTAACTGGCAGACCGATACGGGGTGGGGACGCCCGGCGGTCCGCCATGCCCGGACGGTCAATGTGCTGTATGCCGATTTCCATGTTGCGGGGGCGAATGTGCCGAATACGGTCGTGGCGTTCGAGGTCGCGCCGTTCCGCTGGCTCGGTGAGAACGAGAGATGTCAGATGTACGGACTGAAGTGAGGTGGAGTGCGATGAGAAGAACGATTTGGATTGTGCTGCTGACCATGTTTGCCGGCATCGCCTGGGCGGCGGAGATTTCGATCGCCGGATTCCTGCCGGACCCCGGATTTGAACGGAAACATGAACCGAACGCGCAGTTGAATGCGGAGGGCGTGAAGGAGATCCACGGTTGGAGCGCCCGGCCGGAAAAGGGTAATCCTTGGACCTCGGTCAGTTACGTCGATCGTGGCGGCCGGACGCTCGGAGAGCGCTCTCCTGCGATCGAACCCGCCGAGGGAAACAGTTATCTGCGGATGTTCACCTTCAAATCGTGCAGCTGGCTCGTTCTGGCGTCGCCGGAGTTCCCGGTGAAGAAGGGGAACTCCTACGGTGTTGCGTTTCAGGTCTCCGCCGACCGCAGCGCACCGATGGCGAAGATGCGGCTTTCGCTCGAAGTCAACTGGAAACAGTATTGCACAGAGACCTATGACCTGATCCGGCTTGAACCGGGATGGAATACGGTCGTCTACCGCGCCGCCTATCAGGGACCGGACGGCATGGCGAGGCTCGTGATCCGCTGCGAACGTGAGGAGAACGCGACCGGCGGCGCATTGAATTTCGACGGCTTCCGCGCCCCGGCTCCGGGGGAGGCGAACGGCATGGGGACGGCGGCTGGCTCGGAGGTGGACGGTTTCGCGGTTGCGCTGCCGTTCGGCGGAGGTTCGCAACCGGTGCGGAACGTTTCGCTCGGGAAGGGGCCGAAACAGTTCCGGCTCGGCGCTCCGGCCGGGCGTTACCGGCTGCTGGTCAACGTCAAATCCTCGGACCGTTCCGGCAACGAGGGCGATTCGATGTTCGGCGGTTATAACTATTGGATGCCGGAAAATGTCTACCGTTTCCGGCTTGACGGCAGGGAACTTGCCCCCGAAATCAGCGGCCGCATGGTGAAAGCGGCGGGCCGCGATGAAGACGGCAACGGCATTTATACCGGGTGGCTCTGGTTCCGTGATCCGGTCGAGGTTCAACCGGATTCCGAGCTTTCCGTCGAATGTTCGCGGGCGGGCGGATTCGTCACGCAGATCGTGTTGCTGAACGAAACCGAATGGAAGGCCGAACAACTTCGCATGTCAAACCTTTTCTGTTCTCCGCCCGGAAAGGGATTCGGTGATGCATGGGCTGCCGCGGTTAAGCGTCCGGAGCGCTTCTTCCCGGTTGATTCGCTGCGGTATTTTGTAAAAGGGCTGGAGACGTTCGGAAAGCGCGGAGTGTTCCCCTCCTCTCTCTCCGGCTTTCTGTCGGAAGGGACGGCGCTGGCCGACCGGGTGACCGCTTATGTCGGGCAGAGACACGGCTCGGCGGAGGAGGGGGCGGCATTGGCCGATGCGTGGAACGCTTACCGCGACCGGCTCCGGCGGGAATTCGCCGCGCAGTTTTCAGACAGGGCGGGAAACTGCATCGCCGAAGCCGCCGGAATGGAAAAGGGGGCCAATCCGAATTGTCATGCCGGGCGCGAAGCCGCTTTTTGGGCCGGGATCGCCCGACGCTATTTTGAGGCGGCCTCGAAGGAGCTGAAAACGCCCGCGACTGATTCGGGCGTCTATGACTTTGCATTTTTTACACGGATTCTGACCGATCTCGACAATGGATCGCGTTATCTGGAGAAAGCGCGGAAGTTTATGAAGCAGCCGCAGGAAACGGTCGAATTCCCGGAATTCTTTGTCGAACGCGATGCTTCGCTGCCGGAACACCGGCTCGGCGGGACCGAGCGGCTATTGCTTTCCGGCGTCTGGCAGTTCGCGCCGGGCAGGCCGGATGTGCTGCCGGATAAGTGGGTCGACGTTCCGATTCCGAATGATTCGCCGTTCGCTTTCTACAATATGGCGAATATCTCCGACGAGGAATTCGGCCGTGCGGCAGGCGCTTACTGGCGTGCGGCCTCTATTCGCGAGGCGTGGTTCAGGACCTCGTTCACAGTTCCGGCCGGCTGGAACGGCGAACGGCTGTTCCTGAAATTCGACGAAGTCATGATGTGTGCCGATGTGTTCGTGAACGGCCGTTTCGCGGGTCGTCACTGCGGTGGGCTCATTCCGTTCGAGCTCGATGTGACGGCGCTTGCGGTTCCGGGGAAGGAGAACCACCTGCACGTTTTCGTCGCTTCGTCGGAGAAGGTGGCGATGGGGGAGCCGAGTGACGTGCCGCGTTATCACAAGCTCAAGGCGCACTATCTGTATCCCGTGACCGAAGCGCACGCTTATCCGCTGCGGATCTCGGGTGATGTGGAGCTGCTCGCCAGGCCGCCGGTTCGCGCGGAGGATGTCTATATCCGCACCTTGCTGGCCGGGAGGAAGATCATCGTGCGGACCACGCTGGTCAACGACGGGAATGCCCCGGCCGAGGCGGTGCTGAATGCCGAGGTGCGCGATGGGGAGACGCAGCTTCTCGTGCTTCCGGAACAGCGCGTAACGCTCGCGCCCGGCGGGGAGAAAACGGTTGAAGCTGAAGCGGCCTTTGAAAAACCGAAGCTCTGGGGGTTCGGCGGCGAATACGGCGATCCGCACAACCGTTACACGCTCGTTTCCTCCGTAACGACGGCCGAACGGAGCGCTGTTGCGCACACATTGTTTGCATTCCGCGAGGCTGAAATCCGGGGGAGGAAGCTGTTCCTGAACGGAAAGGAGTTTGCAATTCAGGGCAGTTCGTCCACCGTTACCGAACGGGTCACGGCTCGCAACAACAAACACGCGGAGTTGTTCCTGAACCGGGCGCGGAAGGAGGCGCATATCAATTTTCTGCGTTATCACCGCTTCAACCTGCACGACTGGCTGGTAGCCGCCTGCGATGATGCCGGAATCCTCTCCGAAGGAGAGGGGCCGTGGTGGAATCTTTTCGCGCCGGTCGACATCAATGGCGAAGCCAATTACGACGATCCGGTCTGGCTTGAAAATTGCCGCGAGTACTATGTGAAAACCATGCGGAAATTCCGCAACGCTCCGTCGATGCTGTTCTTCTCGCTCGAAAACGAGACGCTGAATGCGGCGAATCACCGGGCAATCGCCCGCTTTCGCAAGTGGGCGCAGGCCGAAGCGCCGCATATGATCCTCATGAACCACTCGCACGCTTCGGCGATGCTGCCGGAAGCTCCGGTCGCGGTACTGCATGATTACGACCTCGGCAATGCGCGATTGGCGGAGTATGCCCGGAATGCGAAGAAGCCGGTCGTCATCGGGGAGTTCTGGAATCCGGAAGTGTCGAAGGCGATTCAGGACGCGCGGCAGGCGCGCGGCGCCGAGCGCCTGATGAAGATGTGGCTCGAACGCACGGTCAGGGCCTATCAGAAGGCCGGGGCGGATGGCGTCATGCCGTATACCTTTACCGGACTCGGCGGGATTTCGACCAAACGCGACGGGAATTCATGCGGTCCGTGGAGCGATCTCTACATGGCCGAGCCGCGGCAGGTGTTCTCCGTGCCGGTCGAGTGGCCCGCGTTTTCGGGCGGCGGCGGAATCCGGGCGGAGAAGGTCTGGCTCGATTACATGACCATGCGCCACCCGGTCAATTTCTTTGATCCGTTGCGCCCGGCCTATACGCTTTCGGGCGTGGCGGACGCTTACCGGAGTGTATTCAGGCAGGTTCCGGGCACGGAGGTCCGCCGCTCTCCCGAACTTCTGGTCGAAGTGCGTTCGGGCAGCGGGCCGCTCTCCGGCGTTAACGTCTGGGTCGAAGGACCGGAATTCGGCCGCCGCGCAGTGAAAGCCGATACGGAGGGCCGGGCGTGGTTCTTCTTCGGCCGCCCCGGAACCTGTACGGTTTCGGTCGAGGCGGCGGGAAAAGTGCTGCGGCGCAAGATCGAACTCAGCTGTACGCCGCTCGGCGGACCCGGTTGGGCGTATCTGCCGCGGCTGCGGTTTGATGTCGAACAGGGCGAAGCGGAATTTCTGCCGGGAAAGAACACCACCGGCGTGGTTGCCGCCGCGAAAATGCGGAAGACGCAGAAGATTGCGCTGCGTCCGGACAAATCTGCTTACGACGGACTTCCGGCGGTCGGCCCGGAGGGATTCATCCGGCGCTGGCTTGTGCTCGGACCGTTTCCGAATTACGCCAGCCGGACGAATCTGAAGGATGACGGCCTCGACCGTGACTTTCTCGGAGGAGAAGCGCAGCTCGTGCCGTCGCTCGAACTGCCGCCGGTGAAAGCGGAGTTCAAGCGCAATCCCGAAGCATTCTGGGCGCCCGGATTGCTGTCGCTCCGCTGGGACTGGCTGATTTCGCCGAAGGACACGGTTGACCTGACCGGAGCTTTCCTGATCGATCACCCTGGTCTCGAGGGCATCATTCAGTTCATTTTCGGTTATGCCGCCTGCTATGTGAAGAGTGAAACGGAGCGCGACGCCGTATTGACCATCGGCAGCGATGACGGCTACAAGATCTGGCTGAACGGCGATATGATCGGCAAACTGCGCACCTACCGCGGCTGTAAGCCGGACGAAAACCGTATTCCGGTTCGGCTGAAAGCAGGCTGGAACCGTCTGCTGGTCAAGATTGAACAGGAGACGGGCGGCTACGAATTCGCGCTGCGTTTCCTTGATCCGGCCGGAAAACCGCTTGTGCTCGAAACGAGCCTGACGCCCCCGGTTCCGGTTGCGGCGGTGACGCGCGGCGGATTCGTCCGCGACTGGATGCTGCTCGGGCCGTTCCCGAATGCCGGGGAACGGCCGAAGTGCGTCGGTCTCGAAACCGCTTTCCTCAAAGACGAGGAGGGAGCGGTTCCGGATGCCGGGGCATACAAGGCTGAATTTCCGGCTTACGAAAAGGCGTACTACGAGCCCGGAATTGTCGTGAACCGCTGGAAAGCGCATCGTGCCGCGGCGGACGGCATGGTCGATCTCGGCAGCGCTTTCGTACGGGCGGATGTGCCGGGGCTCGATGTTTCGCCGCTTCAATACGTAACCGGTTATGCCGCCGCCGTCGTTGAAGCGCCGGAAGCGGGGGAGTATGAGCTGGCGGTTTCGACCTTCAATGGCATCCGGATCTGCGTGAACGGAAAGCCGGTGATCGACGACCACATCCACACCTTCAACCGCGATCCGAACTCGCCGGTGCTGTCGCCTTCGTTCCGCAAGGAACTCAGGTGCAGGGTCCGGCTGGAGAAGGGGAAAAACCGGCTCCTTGTGAAAGCGGACGTCGACTACGGTCCATTCGATTTTTCGCTGATGTTCAGGTGACGTTTTTTCTGGTTTCCGTGGATGTTGTGTCCGTAACAGAGGAACGGGACCGGTATGGGAATACGCCGTCTTTCGGATTGGCGCGGATCATCAGGTAGCGGAATTCTCTCGCGGTAAGTCAGGGCGGAGTTCCATGCCAGTCCGTTCGGGGCCAAGTTCGGGCGGGGCGCCATTGAGGGACGGGGGCTCCGCCGGCGGAGGCGCAGGGAAGCCGATGCCGGATTCAATCTCCCGCTTCTGTTTCCTCCGAACGGTCCGCATCTCCTCCGGCGGAACTTTCTGCTTTTCCAGCAGTTGTATCCGGAGACGCTGCATGCAGGCGCTGGCGGCAAACGCCGCTTTCCGGAGCGCCGGGGCGCCGGCTCCGTTCCGGGTTTTGCATGACAGTCAATCTCATCGGGCTCCGCCGCCGGAAAGGCTGGCGGTTTTATAGGAATATAAAAAAACGCACCGTGAAAACGGTGCGCTTTTTCACTTTGTTCCGGTCTCTCAGTTGCCGGGGATCATCAGGAGCAGGTTCTTGGACAGCTTGCCATCCGCCGGAACCATGCCCTCGTTCAGTTTCCTGATCTCATCGGCCGTGGTCTTATGCTTCGCGGCAAATGCCTCGAGCGTGGTGTCCTCGTCGACGATGATCGGAATCGTATTCGGAACCGTCACGCCGCCCTCTTCGACAACCGGCACCGTCGGATCGACGGGCTGGACCGGAGTCACGTCAATCGGCTGGCTCGTCGGCGGGTTCTTCACATCGGAACCGGCAAGCACGTCGTCCAGCGGATCTTTCTTCTCCGGCGCCGTAACAACCTTCTCCGTCGGCTTCACCTGCTGCACCGGCTTCGTCACCGCTGCGGCCGCGCCGCTCTTTGCGCCCTTGCCCGGCACGACCAGCTTCTGGCCGACCTGGAGACGCTTCGCGGATTCCGCCGTCAGGTTGTTCGCCTTCATAAGCTCGGACTCCCTGACGCCGAGCTTGCGGGCGATCTTGCCCGGGAAATCGCCGCTCTGAACCGTGTAAGTGCCGTCGCTGTTGACGGTTCCCCGGACCGCCGTCGCTCCGGCCGCCGTGCTCTTGCTCCCTCTGCCGCGCTTTGCGACAACCGCGCCGCCGGCGGGAATCACCAGCTTCCGGCCGACCTGGATGCGTCTCGCCTTGGCTTCGTCGAGATCATTCGCCTGCATGACGGCTCCCACGGAGACCCCGTACTGCCGGGCGATATGACCGACCGTGTCGCCGGCCTTGACCACATGTGTCCGGGCGGCCCCCGAAACCGCGGCGCCGGACGCCGTTCCGGCCGGAACCGACGTGACGGGAGCGGAGGTCAGCTTCTCCATGGGCTTATAGCCGGTGTTCCGCGGGGGCTGCTGCACGGGCTGGGACGGCTGAACCGGCAGCTGCGTCACCGGCGGAGCGGAGACTTCGCCGGGCATCGGCGCGACCGCCGTATCCGGCGTGGCCGGAACGTAGTCGCGTTTTCCCATCACCTGATTGTTGCAGCCGGTGAAACCGAGCATCCCCACACACAGAGCCGCAGCTCCGAGCACAACGGTCTTGTTTTTTCTCACTGTCAAATCCCCTTCTGTACAAAAAATTCGTACGGTATCGTCAATTCGCCGCGCTCCCCGTTCCCGGCCTCGCGGGCCTCGGAAAAAACACCTGGGAAACGTCTTTTCTATAATATAGAAACCTGTTTGTCAAATGCAACAGAAAAAAGGCAGAAAATGTGAAATATTTGACGACCGTCCGCACGGAAATCCATTCCGGCCGGGAAGGCGCGCCGCACCGGCCGGATTCCCCGGCCGGTACGCCGGGAAACCTAACGCCTATCCTTCTCCGGAACCGCGTATTTGATCACCCGCTCCCCGTCCTTCACCAGACCGAACTTTTCGCGGGCCACCTTTTCAACCGCGGCCGGTGAGCGCGACAGCTCGCCCACCTCGGTATTGAGCCGGGCGCTCTCGTCGCGCTTGTCGTTGAGCTGTTCATTCAGGGTGCCGAGTTCCGCCTGCTTCTTCTGGTAGCTGCGGTAAACCGGCAGCAGCAGCACTGCCGCCGCCGCGAATACCAGAGCCAGAACAAACAGCAGCAGATAGGTGGACACCGCGCTTTTTCTCCTGTTCTCCGCCATGGACTCCTCCTGAAGGATTTCTGTCGTCAGTTATTGTTCGGCTGCAGCGTCAGGAGGAATTCGATATTGCTCTTGACCTTCTTCAGCCGTCCGAGCAGAAGCTCCATCGCCTCCGCGGCCGGAACGCCGTTGATCGCCTTGCGCAGCATCCAGACCTTGCTGAGTTCATCCGGGTGGAGCAGCAGCTCCTCCTTGCGGGTGCCGGATTTCTCGACGTTGATCGCCGGGTAGATCCTCCGGTCCGAAACATTGCGGTCGAGGTGCAGCTCCATGTTGCCGGTGCCTTTGAACTCTTCGAAGATCACGTCGTCCATGCGGCTGCCGGTTTCGATCAGTGCGGTCGCGATGATGGTCAGACTGCCGTGGTTTTCGATGTTGCGCGCCGCGCCGAAAATCTTCTTCGGCTTGTGCAGCGCGGTCGCGTCGACGCCGCCGGTCAGGATCTTGCCGCTGTGCGGCTGAAGCGTATTATAGGCGCGGGCCAGGCGCGTGATGCTGTCGAGCAGAATGACGACGTCGTGCTTGTATTCGACCAGCCGCTTCGCCTTCTCGATGACCATCTCCGCCACCTGGACATGGCGTTCGGGCGGTTCGTCGAAGGTCGAGCTGACCACTTCGGCGTCGACGCTGCGCTTCATATCGGTCACTTCCTCCGGACGCTCGTCGATCAGCAGGATGATGAGCTTCACTTCGGGGTTGTTCGCGCGGATGCTGTTCGCGATCTTCTGCAGCAGCACGGTCTTGCCGGTGCGCGGCGGCGCCACGATGAGTCCGCGCTGCCCCTTGCCGATCGGAGTGACCAGATCGACGATCCGGGTCGAAAAATCGGCCGGGTCGCGTTCGAGCACAAGCCGCTGGGTCGGGAAATACGGCGTCAGGCTGTTGAACGGAATGATCTCCTTCTTGCGCTCGGGCGAATCGTTGTTGATCGTCTCGACCTTCAGCATCGCGAAAAAACGCTCCTTTTCGCGCGGCGTGCGGATCTGCCCGGCCACGTAATCGCCGGTTTTCAGGGCGAAACGCTTGATCTGGGAGGGCGACAGATAGATATCCTCCGAGCACGGCAGGTAACAGTAGCTCGCGCTGCGGAGGAAGCCGAAGCCGTCCGGCAGGACTTCGAGATAACCCGAACCGTACATCTGCCCGCACTTCTCGGCGTTCGCCCGCAGGATTTCACAGACCAGCGTCGATTTGTCGAGCGCGCCGATGCCTTCGATGCCGAGTTCGGCGCCCATGACGGCAAGCTCCTGCATCGACTTTTCCTGCAGCTCGGAGATATTGAGCGAAGAGACCACATGGTCACGCTGGACATCCCGTTCCCGGCGGTTGTTGCCGTTGCCGTTGTAATTGCCGTTGCTGCGGCGGTGATCGCGGTCCTGGCGGTCGCGGTCCTGGCGGTCGGACCGCTCCGGGCGTTCCGGGCGCGGCTCCTGCGCGGACGGCTGCTCGGCGCGTTCGCCCTTTTCCGCCGGTTCCCGCCCGGCGTCCCCGGCCGGAACTCCTTCCCGGTGGCAGTTTTCGTTCGCATTTTCCGCGGCGGCGGAGTCGGAGAGTTCCTCGATCAGCAGTTCCCGCATGACATCTTCGGCCGAAGACTCCGCCATGTTCGGCAGCTCCTCGGCGGCGCCGTCGGCCGGAGCCTCCTTCGGCTGCGTCCGCGGCTTGCGCGGCCTGGGGGCCGGACGGCGCGTTTTGCCGTCTTCTCCGGGGGCGGCGGCTTCCGCGCCCGGAGCGGTTTCGGCCTTCGGTTTATTCGTACTGCCGGGGCGGCGTCCGCGCTTTTTCGGCGCCGGAGCGCGGCTTTCACCGGAGTCGTTGTTCATCGGGATCAGATCATCGGAATCGTTCATATTTGTTTTACCTTGCTTGAGATTGGTTGAAAAATCGTTATGGCCGGCGGAAGCTGCCGGGTTGTTTCAGCGGACACTCCCGTTCAGAAGCCGGACCAGCCGGCCGATCTGCAGTTCGAGCTCCGCAAGGCCGTCGTTGTTGATCACTCCGAAATCGGCGCGTTCAAGCTTCGCATCGGCCGGAAGCTGTCTGGCTTCGCGCAGCCGGATTTCGTCCTCCGAAAATTTGCGCTGTTCGCGCAGCCTCGCGTGCCGGATTTCCGGCGCGGCCCAGACCGCGGCCACCCGGTCGAATTTATCCCCGTAGCCGGCTTCATACAGGAGCGGAAGCTCAAACGCGCCGTCCTCTCCGGCCCGCCGGCAGTCGGCAATCAGCCCGTCGAGTTTCCGCGACAGCTCCGGATAGAGCGTGCCGGTCAGAAACTCAAGCTCCGTCCGGTCCGCGAAGACGATCGCCCCGAGGCGGCGGCGGTCCACTGCTCCTTCCGGAGTCAGCACTTCCCGCCCCCAGCGCGCCGCGAACTGCCGCGCCAGCGGTCCTTCCGGCTCCGCATAAAGCTCATGGCAGAGATGGTCCGCATCGGCCGTGCGCCAGCCGTGGGCGGCAAACGCCGCAAGCACTGCGCTCTTGCCGCAGCCGAACGCACCGGTAACCCCTAAAATCATGTCTGTCGTCTCGTAAATTCCGTCCGGTCAGAAGAATGCAATTCCCGGAGATATGTCGCTTTGAAATAGAGCTCCCCGCCTCGAGAAACCGTTGCAGATCGGCAGCTCCGCCAAGAAAAAGATCTTTGAATGAGACGAATTCCCCAGTCGCCCCGACAGCACGGAAACCGTACTGTTTTTCTATAAATTAACTTGAATTATCCAATTTGCAAGTGCATTTTAAATAAAAATCACGATATTGAGTGGAAAATGAAACCTGAAGCAAAATTGAAACGTGTGCTCGGCGAAGGGCGCTTCCTGGTCCTGCGCGAGCTTGAATACGACAACGGCAGCGGTCCGCGCCTGTGGGAGGCATGCGACCGCAACGGAACCGGTTCGGCGGCCTTCATCCTCGCCCGCATCGTGCCGGATGACGAAATTTTACTGGTCCGCCAGTTCCGTCCGCCGGCCGGCAGGCTTATGCTCGAGTTCCCGGCCGGGCTCATCGATCCGGGCGAGACCGCCGAACAGACCGCCGTGCGCGAGCTCTATGAGGAGACCGGTTACTGCGGCCGCGTGCTCGGCTGCAGCCGCCCCGGATGGAGCTCTCCCGGACTCACCGGCGAAACCATCTGCATGGTCCGGATGGAAATTGACGGCGACGCCTGCCGCGGCAGGCGCATCGAGCCGCACCCGGAGGAGAACGAACGCATCGAAGTCTTCCGGGTCAAACGGTCCGGACTGGCGGATTTTGTCGCCGCGCAGGAGGCTGAGGGCGTCGGCATCGACACGAAAATCTACACTTATCTCGCCGGCATGGCGTAAGACGCTTGCATTCCGCGTCGAACGGGGTTATAGTTGGAATAGTTCAACTAAAATGATTCAGGAGATCGATGAAAATGACGGATCAACAGCTTCTCGATGCGGTCAGGCGGAATCTGGAGTGGTTCTGTAATTCGGGCGTCATGGATCCGCCGGACGGCAGCTGGGGCGTCGCCGAACGGATCGCGGTCACGAAGGACAACACGGCAATCGAAAAAATCTGCCGTGCCTTTCCTGCCTGGAACGAGTTCGACGGCTACTGCGTGATCGAACCGCGCCGGCCGGACTGCAACTTCGAAACCGCGCTGCTCTTCCTGCTGGCCGGCCGGAAGTTCGGTTCGGAGGAGTTCACGCGCACCGGCGAAAATCTGCTGATGTACCTCTACAACCGCAGCGGAATGATCTTCCCCGAAAACAGCGTCTGGAACTGGTCGAACATCACCAAGCAGCCCGGCCGCTGGTTCGATGACAACGGCTGGTGCGGCGCAATTCAGTTCCGGATCGCCGCGCTGCGCCCGGACCTCGACCGGAAATACCGGATGCGCGGCCGGGCGCTCCGGCTCGCCCGGCTCCTGGCCGCCGGCGTCGACCGTTCGCTCGGAGCGGATCAGGAGATTTCGCACGGAAGCTGGCCCGATCCGGAGGGATTCTGGGCCGGGGAGCCGCGGCTGCCTCACTGGGGAGCGGTCGCGCTGCTGGCCGGAACTGCGGCGCTGGCCGTCGAGCCCGATCCCGTCCTCGCGATACAGTTGCGGCGCTATTACGAGTATGTCGGCGGCCGTCTCGACACCTTCATCGCGAGCGAGCTGTGTTATGCGCTGCTCGGCGCCGCTTTTGCGGCGAACGTCACCGGGGAGGAGTTCTATCTTGATCTGACCGCCCGGACCGCCGCCGCCGTGCTCCGCCGTATCGATCCGGCGACCGGCAATCTGCCGGCCGAGCACTGCGAAGCGCCGAAGGGAGCGCATCTCGTCGACCTGATCTACACGGCGAACTGGGCGCTGCTCGGGCTGCAGGCCGCCGCCGGAGTCACCGGGGACGAAGCGGTCCGCGAAGCGTACCGGAAGCTGCTCGAACTTCTGACCGCCGTTCAGGACCGGTCGGACAATCCGGCTTTCCGCGGCTGCTGGCGCGGCATGTACGACCTCCGGGCCGGGGAGTGGGGCGGCGGAGACCTTTTCGAAGGCGGCCAGAACAGCATCTACACCGGCTGGACCAACGCGCCGATCGCGCTCGGGCTGCTGCTCGCGGCCGACCGGACCTCGCTTGCGGCGCTCTGATTCCTCTGCCGGGCCGCTTCCGCATCGGCGTTCGCATTCGCGGGACTCGAGAAGAAGGAGCGGCTTCCTTCTCCGGGACCCGCGGCATTGCCGTCAGAGCGGGGTCAGGGTTACTTCGAGTTCGACATTGCCGGTTTCGGGGGCGGGAACGGTGAAACTGACCATGCCGGCGCCGGGGTTGGCGGATTCGAGCGGGTCCCGCAGGAGTTCGGCCGGCACGATGCTCCAGCTGCCGGGCACATTTTTACGGATGAGCAGCTCCTGCTTCCCATACCGCAGTTTGAGGGAGCCGTCCGGCAAAGCTTCGGTCTCGGCCCGGGTGCACATCTGCCAGGTGATCCGGGCGTTCGGCCTGAGGCCGGTCAACCGGTCGCTGAGTCGGAGCGCGCGGCCGGGCAGCAGCGCGGCCGCGCGGGTCACCTTGCGGGCGGCGGGGGCATAGAGGGAGGTCAGGTCCATTTCGGCGCTGTCTGCGGCGAATTTCGTGATTTTCGCGTTGCCCTCCACGTTCTGCGGGGCGCCGTCGATGCGGAGGATGTTGTGGCTGGCGGGGCCGAGGCGGAAGAGCTTCCAGCGGTCGCCCTCCCGGCTGCCGTCCCAGAGCTGAAAACGGGTCGCCTCGATCTTCGTATAGTTTTCCATGCCGAGATCGACCGCCCAGCGGCGGCCTTCGGATTCGAAGACGAAGGAGCCGCCGTCCATATGGCCGTGCGGCCCGGCCGGAGATCCGGCTTTGAGCCCGACCCAGGCCGCTTTCGAAGTGTGGTCGGAGCGCAGAATGCCGATCGGCACGATCGACCCGTCGCCGCTGTAATAGGAGAGCGGCGGCTTCCCTGATTCCGCCGGGATATCGAGATAGAGCAGCGCGAGCGGCAGCAGGCGGTTGCCTCCCCGTTCGACGGATTTCGGACGCGCTGCCGCGACATCGGCGAAAAGCTTCCGCTCGACGGCGTCGAACCAGTCGGACCGGCCGAATTTTTTCGCCAGATAGATCATCGCGAACGAAGCGCCGCGCCGGGTGTTGCAGTCGGCATAGTTGAACGGCTGCCCGGAGGGGCCGGTCGTCGCTTGGATAAAATCCCCGGTGACGGAAAATCCGGGTTGCGCGGCAAGCCCGAAGTCCTCGCCGAAGGCGGCATCGAGCATGGCGAGCAGAACCGCCGTGAACTCCGTTCCGTATCCCCAGTACATCGGCCCTTCGGGATAGGCGCCGTTCGGAGCGTAGCCGGCCTTCATCGAGCGCGGCAGGTTTTCAAGCGCGCGCCGGACCGTTTTTTCGGCCAGCGCCGGCTCGAGGTCGGCGACGGCGAGCGCCCCGGCGACCATGCCGGCATGGCAGACCGGATTCCAGTTGTTGCTGCCGGTAATCCACCACTGCTTTCCCTGATAAGAGGGCTTGAGCCCCTTGTCGACGATGGCGCGTTCGATCAGGGAGCGTTCGTCCGGAGTCAGCAGTTCATACAGCCAGTCGTAGCCGATGGAAAGGGCGAGGGTCATTTCGCCGACGTCGAGATAGTGGGACGGATTCCAGTCGGAGTAACCGGCCGCATTGGTCATTTCGCGGATCGCACGGTCCGCATATTTGCGTTCGCCGCTGAGCAGCCAGGCTGCCGCGAGCGTGTTGATGCGGTACAGCACGTTCCGGCTGGCGGAGAGCAGCCGGCGCCCCTCCATCTTCCTTGGCTGCGGCGGATAGCCGAGCAGGAGCTCCGCATCGTGCAGAAGGCGCGCTTTGAAAGCCTTCCCCTCCGGCGACGCCGCATTGCGTTTCAGGACGGAAAATCCGAATTCCCCGACCAGCAGCCGGGGGTGGGCGGAACTGATTCGATCCATGGGAATCTCCTGTGATCCACGAAAAGTGGCCCCCCTTCCTCCTTCGCCGAGGCCGGGAGGACAAGTCGGGCTTGTCATCCTCTGCGCTTGTGCGGCGGATGATACTTTTCGGGGGCCCCGTTCTCTGAAATGATTGTGCCCGACATTGCGTGTCGTGCTCGTCTCAAAAGACCATGCCCGACACTGCGTGTCTGGCTCCTCTCCGGTGTTCCGTGCGGCTCCGCTGTATTTACTCTTTCGGGGGAGGCATTGTCCGTCTTGACGGGATTGACACACCGTCCCGTTCGCACCGGCTGCGAGGAGCATTCCGGCGGCAGTGCATGTCGTCAATGATTTTACGATACGGCGCATGGCGCCCGTTCTCCCGGCTTGTCATGAATCCGCGTTACGGTAATGAAATATAGCACACAGAAAAACGGCTTCCAGCGGCGGAACCGTTTTTTTTCGATTTTTTTCAACCGGCGGACGTCTGCTGTGCCATCGATAGCACATTTTCTTGAATTTTTTTTGGAAACGACTTGCTTTTCATCGGGAAAGCACCTATTTTAATGACAATGCCAACGATGGCATTGGAATGGAACACGATACCGGGGATTTATGGCGGCAACACTGAAAATGGTGGCAGAGGCGGCGAATGTGTCGATCCGCACGGCCGGGCGGGCGCTTTCGGGTTCCGGGCCGGTGAAATCCGAGGTGGCGAAGCGGGTGCTCGCCGCCGCGCGGGAGCTGCACTATGTGCCGAACGCCGCCGCCCGCAACCTCAAGCAGCAGGCGAGCCGGATTGTCGGAATCATTTCCGGGAAGAGCTTTTTCAATGAATGCGGCCAGCGCCGGGTCAGGATGCTCGAAGAGGCCCTGCGCGAGGCGAAGCACTACACGCTGCTCGGCGGACTGCCGGGGAGCCAGGAGGAGCTGAACGAGCTGTTGCGGAGCTGGACCGGCATCGTCGAAGCGGTGATCTTCCTGGCCTGGCCGCCCGGCTGGAATGCGGAACGGCTTTCGAGTCTGCCGATCCGTTTTCTGTTCATCGACTGCGAGCTTTCCGGCGACGGATACGACCGGATCGAGACCGACCGGACGAGCGGGGTCGCCGCCGCCGTGACGGAGCTGATCCGGGCCGGCCGCCGCCGCATCGTCCGGGTCGGCATGGACGGCGCTGTCGGGCGCCGCGCCGGATTCGAGCAGGCGGTCGCCGCCGCCGGAGAAATCACGAGCGGTTTTATCGCGACGGAGGGGCTGGAATTCGCCGACGGCTTTACGGCCGGAGATGCGATCATCGCCTTCGGGGCGGATGCGGTTTTCTTCGATACCGACCGCATGGCGCTCGGCTTCTACCGTTATGCGAGCGAACGCGGTGTGACGATTCCGGAGAAGGTCGCCGTGGCCGGCTTCGACGACGACGCCGCCGGAGCGTTTGCGATTCCGGCGCTGACCACGGTCGCGCACCCCGACGCCGAAACCGTGGCGCGCGCCGTCGAAAAGATCCTTTCTCCGGCGGAGGGGGCGCCGGAGCTGGTCGTTTACCCCGCCCGGCTGGTGCGCCGGGAGAGCATTTCGTCCTGAACATCCTAAAAACAAGGAGATTACAATCAAATGAAGAAACGTTACTGCATCGTCGGGACCGGCGGCCGGTCGGAAATGTACATCAAGGCGATCCTGAATAAGTTTCAGGACCGGGCCGAGCTGGTCGGGTTCTGCGACTCGAACCGGAAGCGGATGGAGTATTACAACAACGTCTTCCTCAAGAAGCATTGCAACAACCATCCCGATATTCCGACCTACATGGCGCAGGATTTCGATAAAATGATCGCCGAGTGCAAGCCGGACATCGTCATCGTGACTTCGATGGACCGCACCCACCACAAGTACACCTGCCGCGCCATGGAGCTCGGCTGCGACGTGATCAGCGAGAAGCCGATGACCATCGACGCCGAGAAGTGCCAGCAGATCATCGACACGAAAAAGCGCACCGGCAGGAACCTGACCGTCACCTTCAACTACCGTTACGCGCCGCGCAACAGCAAGGTCAAGGAGGTGCTGAAGTCCGGTATCGTCGGCGAGATCACCAGCGTTCACTTCGAGTGGCTGCTCGACACCTGCCACGGCGCGGACTACTTCCGCCGCTGGCACCGCAACAAGGTCAACTCCGGCGGCCTGATGGTCCACAAGGCGACGCACCACTTCGATCTGGTGAACTGGTGGATCGACTCCGAACCGGTGACCGTGTTCGCGATGGGAGATTTGAAGTTCTACGGCAAGATCAACGCCGAAAAGCGCGGCATCACCGAGTTTTACAGCCGCGCCCGCGGCAGCGAAGTCGCGGCGAAGGACCCGTTCGCCCTGAAGGTGAACGAGAAGGACGAGGCGCTGATGGGCCTCTACTACAATGCCGAATCCGAGGACGGCTACTACCGCGACCAGAGCGTGTTCGGCGACGGGATCAGCATCGAGGACAATATGGGCGTCATGGTCCGCTACAAGAACAACGTCGTCATGACTTACAGCCTCTGCGCGCATTGCCCGTGGGAGGGCTACCGGGTCGTCTTCAACGGCACGAAGGGACGGCTTGAGTTCAATGTGGTCGAGCGCTCGTTCTGCGACGCCGAGGGCGAGGATTTCAACAGCTTCGGCATGCGGGAGCTCGCCGAGGACCGCTCGAAGCTTTCGCCCGAGATCATCTTCCAGCCGCACTGGGGGAAACCGCAGGTCATCGAATACACGACCGACACGCTGGCCGGGCACGGCGGCGGCGACGACCGGCTGCTGAAGCACCTGTTCGTCGGAGTCGACGAGGATCCGCTCGGCCTCGCCGCCGGTTATATCGACGGCGCGAAGTCGATCCTGACCGGCATCGGCGCGAACCTCTCGATGCAGACCGGCGAGCCGGTCAACGTGCAGAAGCTGATTCAGTGGTAAAAAACGGCGGCTGCGGCAGCAGTCGTCCGGCGGCGGATTTCGACGGAAATCCGCCGTTTTTCATTTCGCGGCTTGAAAAGCGCTCCCGGGCGGATAGATTAAAAACAAATCGGTCAGTGGAGTTCGAAGGGGAAACTTCAACGGAGGTGCGCTTATGTTTTGTTCGAATTGCGGCAGCCGGCTTCCGGACGGCGGCAAATTCTGTCCGAATTGCGGAGCCTCTGCGGAGAATCCGGCGCCCTTCGCTCCCGTTCCGGCGCAGCAGAACATCCATGTCGTGATTCAGCCGCCGCCGGCTCCGCCGCGAAGCCGGGTCGCTTATGTGCTGCTGGCTTTTTTCTTCGGCTGGACCGGAATCCACAACTTCTATGCGAAGCGGACCGGAGAAGGGCTCGTCCAGCTCGGCGTCACGCTCCTGAGCTGCGGCCTCATGCTCTGGGCGGTGGAGCTCTGGGTGCTGATCGAGATGTTCACCGTATCGCGGGACGGCCGGAACGTTCCGATGCGCGGCCGCGGCATTCTGACCGCGGCGATTCTGCTTGCCGCCGGCGCATTGCTGTTTTTCGGGGCGGTCGGGGGTGCGGTCGGCTATCCGTTCTATCTCCGCTGCCGGCAGGAGGCTGCGCTGACCGGCTGCCGGGAGCACCTGAGCAGGATCGGGGCCGCCCTCCTGCTGTATGCAGACGAAAACGGCGGCGCATTTCCGGCTGCGGACGGAATTCCGGGATTCGAGGCGCTGCCGCTGGCGGAGGCGGAGGTATGGGTGTGTCCGTCCGGCTCGGAGCAAGTCGACTTCAGGCGGCTTTCCCGGCGCAACTGCAGCTATGTTTATCTCGGCGGAGCGGACCGGGAACAGGCAGAGTGTCCGGTCGCTTTCGAACTGCCCGGCAACCACGCACGGAACCGCGTGAATATCCTGTACGCCGACGGCCGGGTCGAAACGCACGTCTTCCCCGGTTCCGTCCGCTCCGCCGTCGAAGTAATCGGGGTGCTCGCCGATCTCGAACCCGATCCGGAACTCAAAGCCTTTCTGCTCCGGAAGCGGTGAAACTTCTTCCCGTGCCGGGGGAGAGGCAGCGGACCTCGACGAGGCTGTCGTCGGTCAGAAAGACGACTGAATTCTTCACATTGCCCGGGAAGACGCCCCGGGCGCACGGGAAGAGCAGCCGCGGCGACTGCTCCGGCGCACTCAGCCGGAAATGGACCGCCATCTTGTTGGCCGCCCAGCCGCCCGCTCCCCAGAAATTGTCGCCCTCGATCCAGAACGGCCCCGAGAAATTCAGCCGTTTCCCCCACGGCGAAGCGAGGCCGAGTTTCTTCAGGATCGCCTCGTCGCCCCAGCCGTAGAGCTCTTTCTTTCCGGTCCTGACATCATAGCGCAGAAAGAAGGCGGCCGGACCGTCGCCGACGGAACGGTAGCCGTAAATGCCGAGGCAGAGCAGATCGCGCTGCTGGGTGAAGAACGCCTGTCCGTGCGAAGACATGACCAGCGTGCGGCCGTCGGCGGCGTTGCAGAACAGGCGGTTCGCCTCCCCGGTTTCCGTGTCGAACTCCCAGAAGCCGGAAGGGCCCCGGCCGTTGGCAACCGTATGGAAATAGAGTTTGCCGCTGCCGATTTTGCGCCCGAGCCCGGAGACGGTGAAGGTCGATGCCGCCCGGTCGAACAAATTCTGCTTTTCCGCCGCCGGGCGGTCGGTGGCGATATGCGTTTTCATATCCTTGCCGTCGAGGCGGCAGGAGATGAGCCGGATGAACTTCGGGGAGAAGTTGTCGCCGTCCGCGATAAAAGCGTAGACGCGCCCGCGGTTCAGCGTCATCGACATGACGCGGCCGGGCAGGTTTTCGATGATCTGCGGTTTGCCCGGGGAGGTCCGGGCGATGACGATCTGGCTGCCGGTCCCGATGAGGACGCAGTTGTCGATGGCGTTCATCGGGATGTTTCTGGACGGAAGGTTATCCAGTTGCAGCAGATCGTGCGGGAATTCGTAAAGCTGCTTCACCCGGCGCGCGCCGGAGTCCCACATCGAGAGCGTCAGTCTGCGGCCGCGGGCCGGGACGCCGAGGATGAAGCCGTTCCTTCCGTCGAAAGCCCACCCGCGGATCGAACCCTTCTCCCACGCCCAGCCGTAACGCGTGAAGCGGTAGCCGGGGTTGAAAGAAGCGAGTTTGTCGATATCCAGGGAGGAAAATTCGCGGTGCAGAACCTTCGCCCACTTTCCGCGGTGCATTTCGAGCGCATCGACCTGCCGCTTTTTGAGCAGTCCGAAAAGCGCGGCGGGCGAGGCGTTCGCCGCGGACTCCGGATCATCTGCCGGAAGCGTCCGGGAGCGGCGGAACGCGACCGTTCCGGCAACGGCCTTCTGCTCCTCCCGTGAGTCGAGCAAACTCCAGATTGCGCTGTGAGCCTCGGCATCCCGGCAGTGCGGCGGCAGCTTGAGCAGCGCATCCGCGTAGGCGTTGCGGAGCTGCTCCGCCTCGGAACCGGACAGCGGCAGCCGGAGCCGGTAATCGAGCGTAAGTCCGAACGCCTTCCAGGCGCTGCCGGGGGAGGCGGTCAGCTTCCGGGCGAGTTCCCGCAGAATCTTCCGCTGCGGCTCCGCCCCCGGCGGCAGCAGTTCCACGACCGGCATAAATTCCGCGCCGAACGACAGAACGGCACGGTAAAACGCTTCGTCCTCATTTCCCGGCGCATCTGCCGCCATCGCTTCGAGCGCGGGAACGGCCTCCTTCAGGAATGCATCGTCATCGAAATAGAGGGACGGCGACAGCGATTCAAGCGGCGCGGAAACACGCGGAGGCGGCAGGTCGGGCCGAAAGCCGCAGAGAATGAGCGGGCGGCAGTCGCTGAGCCACGCCGCGACCTCTCCGCGCAGCGCCGCCGGGCATTCGCGGGATTCGTAGAGCCGCCGCAACAGCCCGCGGAACAGGCGGGCGGCTTCGGTTTCGGAACTCGCCGGCGGGAGCTCCTCAAGCAGTGCGGCGGCTTCCCGGAGCGAGGCGAACTGCTCTTCCGGCTCCGCATTGAGGACACCCCGGCTGTTCAGGGCGGCGCGAAGCGCGAACACGGGGCTCTGCGCCTTTCCCGCCGCGAGCATGCCGGCGGCGGCGGCCTTGCGCGTATTTTCCCGGAAACGGCCGGCTTTCCAAAGATATTCGCATTCCGCCAGGAGGCGCGGATACTCCGCCGCGGCGGACGGCGCCGGGCCGGGTGTGACGCCCAGATGAGCAGCCAGATCGTTCAGCATGGCTTCAACCGGGGTTCCGGCGGCCGGATACTCGCGGCCGTACCGCTCCGCCCCGTTGCCGTCGAAGGCCCGGAGGCGGATGCGGAACGATTCTCCGTCCGGCAGGAATTCGAGCTGCAGCAGCGTCTGGTCGTGCGGAAGCCTGCCGCCGATTCCGGTCAGGCGCGTCTCTTCGGCCAGGTCGTTCATCTCGCTTTTTCCGGCGGTGATGACGCCGGGCAGATAGCGGAGTCGAAGCTCCAGCGCGGCGGCGATATGCGCGGCGGCGGCGCGGCGGTTCAGCGGGAGCTCCGTAAAAAACGTTTCCACCACGGCGGCGAACTTCCGTTTCTCCGGGCTGCCGGCGTTCAGCGCCGCGTCGCGGAGCGCCTGAAGCAGCACCTGTTCCGCCTCTCCCGGCGCGGCCGGAAGCGACCGGTCGACCAGCCGGCAGCTGCTCTGCCGGTCGAACACGGCGACGCGGGCCGGACGGAAAGAGCTGTCGTTCAGATGAAAACCGGCCGCGACGACGGCGATCAGCCCTTCCTCCCCGGTCTCTTCCAGCAGAATCCGCCCGGCCGTTCCCGCCGGGACGAGCGGGCGTTCGGCGAGCGGGGCGAAGTCGATCCCCTCCGGCCGCAGTTCAGCCGCGCTTTTCAGAAACGGCAGCATCCTTTCATCTTCGCAGACGAGGACGGTCTCGACGGCGGCGGCGGCAAACGCGGCGAGAACGGCGGCGAACAGAACGGCGGAACGGAACATCGGAACGGCGACTCCTTATCGGGTTGCGGGAAACGGCATTTACCTTGCCGCTTCGACGAAAGTGACCACGACCCGGCGGGTGCGCGGCCCGTCGAATTCACACAGGTAGATGCCCTGCCAGGTGCCGAGATGCAGCCTGCCGTTCCGCACCGGAACCGTGACGGAAAAGCCCATGAGCGACGATTTCAGGTGGGCGGCGCTGTTTCCTTCGGCGTGACGGTAATAACTTTCGTGCTGCGGCACGAGCGCGTCGAGTTTGGCCAGCAGGTCGTGCTGCACGTCCGGATCGGCGTTTTCGTTGACCGTCAGCGCGGCCGTGGTGTGGAGGGAGTGGACCGAACAGAGCCCCGAACCCAGATCCGGCGGGACCAGTGCGGCAATCCGGCGGGTGATATCGACCAGCTCGCAGCATTCGCGCGTGACAACGGTGATTTCAGGCATCAGACATCCTTTCTTCCTGTAAATGAAATTTTTCTCCGGTATCGCGGGTTACTCCTCCGCCGGGACGGCCGCCTCCTGAACCTTCTGCATGGTCCGGTAGAGAACATGTCCGGTTTGAGGTTTTAGCGTCCGGAGCTGCGAGAAGTCGAAGGCCGCACAGCTTCGCGCCGCCAGAGAAAGCCCGAGCAGCTCGTTCATGACCGCCCGGTCCATGCCGATGCGCTCGAACTCCTTCCGCATGACGGGGGGAATCTCGTCGATGCTGCGGATGCGGCTGAACACGGTCAGAATCATCCTGGCCGCGTCGATGTTGATCCCGGTTTCGGCAACTTCGCGGGCCGCTTCGTTCAGAATGACCGGCGGCGGCGCGGAACGCCCGGCCGGGGACGGCGCGGCGGCCTGCCGCGGCGGAACGGAAAAGTTCGGGGAGTCCGCCGGCTGTCCGACTTTCGGAACCGGACGGGTCGTCGTGTCGCGGCGCGGTTTGCCGACATGGGCTTTTACCGGTGCGTTGGTCACATTCGGCATCGGCGGCAGAACCGGGTGCTTCGCATCCGGCATGGGCGGATTATGGTATTCGCCCGACCGCAGGACCCGGCGTGAAACGGAGAGCATCAGCAGAACGATGAACATCAGCAGCACCAGAAACATCGCGATGCCCAGCAGTAAAAGCCACTGCGCCATATTCATTTTCTCCTTTCCCGGACAAAGTTGCGGTCATACGGCCATAAGATATTGCGGACCGGCCGGAAAAGCAAGGCCGGAACGCAAAAAAGCCTGATTATCCCGCCTCCGCCCCCTGAATCGAACGGGCGATGACCATGTCCTGCCAGGCTGTTTCGAGCGTCGCAAAGCGGGCCGACCAGCCCGAAATGCGGACGGCGAGATTCGGATAGCGTTCCGGGTGCGCCTTCGCATCGACCAGCATCTCGCGGCTGACCGCATCGACCTGAAGATAGTATCCGCCGAGCCCGATAAAGCTTTTCAGCAGCCCTTCGAGCATCGCGACTCCGGACGGGGACGCAAGCGCGGCCGCGTCGAACCGCAAATCGAGCGGGCAGCCGTTCGGAATCTGCGTGAAGTCGTTCCGGCAGCAGGATTTGACGACGGCGCCGGGCCCGTTGCGGTCGGTGCCGGGAGACGGAGCGAGGTTGCCGGACAAATAATCGTGCGCGCGCCTGCCGAACGGCGTGGCCAGCCGGGAGGGCGCAAATTCGACTTCGCGCCCGAAGGTGCTGATTCCGGCCGGATGCAGCAGGCCGTCCCGCTCCCGGAACTCCGCGGCGGCGGCGGCAAAACCGGAGACCACCCGCGCCAGCATCGCGTCGGCCGCTTCGTCGTCGTTTCCGTACCAGACGGCGCAGCGTTCGAACATCCGGCGCAGCCGCTCGTCCCCGCCGAAATCCCGCAGCAGGATGCCGCGCAGTTCGTTGAGCGTGCAGCACTCGTCCTCATAGACCAGCTTGCGGACGGCGGTGAATGAGTTCGCCACATCCGGCAGCCCGCCCGCGTGCAGCGCAACGACATTGTACTTCGCTCCGCGCCGGTTGTACGGCCGCCCGGAACGGATGCAGGAAGGCATCAGCAGCGACAGCAGCGGCGTCGGCGCGGTCCGGTCCGGGGCGTTGAAACTGCCGGAGCAGCCTGCGCAAACCTGTTCGAGCCGCCGCCTGAGCGCGGCGGAATAGGCCGCGAACAGCGATTCGAAGTCCGGATAATTGCAGTCGGCGAAAAACACGTCCTGCCAGACCTGAAGCGCATCGAACGGGCAGTAGCTGAAGGCGGTTTCACCCGGAATCAGCGTCTCCCAGCAGCCGTCGTTCGTAAAATCACACGCCTCTTTTTCGGGATAGCCGAACTTCACGAGGGCGGCGATGACGACCTCTTCATTGTAGATCGAGACGATTCCTCCGCCGCGGCTCTGAAGCTCGGCGACCCGGCGCAGCAGCGGCGGCGGGCTCTTCCGCGACAGCCGGACGCCGAGCGGAAAATCGCTGATGTGAAGCTCTTCGACGATGTCGAAAATCAGCATGGTGACCCGGTTGCAGACTTCGCGCCCGTCGCGGCCGGTTCCGGCCAGGATCACATTCTGATAGAACTGCGCGTCGCCGCCGGCGACCCGGCGGCCCGTGATCCACTCGGTGCCCTTGATCCAGAAGCAGGCCAGAATTTCGCGGGCTTCTCCGAGGTCGAGCCGCCCAGCTTCGAGATCGGCATCGAGAAAGGGCCCGAGCAATTCGTCAATCCGCCCGAGACCGGACCAGTTCCCGGCGAGACGCTGAAAGGTCCAGAACAGCCAGAGCGACTGGACCGCTTCGAAAAAATCGCGCGGCGGGCGCTCCGGCACCTGCGTGAGCGCGGCGGCGATCCGCGGAAAAAACGGCGACTCCTCGAGACGCTCCGCCAGCTCCGCCCGGTAGCGCTCCACCCAGAGCCGCATCGCCCCGATGCACGCCGCAAGCTCGTCATAAAAAGGAGCTCCCTCCGGATTGGCGCGCCGCCCGGCGGCGATATCGGCCTCGAGTCCGGCGAGGCCGCCCGTCACCGCGTGCCGGAAATCCGCCGTCACATGGCTGACCGACGGCCGGTCGGTGCCGGGGAAGCGGTGAAAGGTCGCCTCCAGCCAGCGCGCCGCTCCGGCCAGCCGTTCGTCGGGAGAGAGCGCCGTCTCCGCCTCCGCCGCCAGCCGCCGCAGCTGAACCGGATACGGTTCGTCTCCGGCAGCCTGCGGCGCGGGCCGGAGCGTCGAACCGATCTCCCCGGACAGATAACGGGCGGCGAGTTCACGGGTCGCGGCCGAAAGCCGACGCGGCGTCCGGTCGCCCAGCGGGTTGAAGGAATGCAGCATCCGGGACCTCCTGATTTACCTTTTATCCTCTTGCCCGCCGCCGTCACGGACGGCGCAGCGGCGGCAGCTCCAGCCGCGTCCGTTCGGCATTCGCAAACTGCCAGAGCGCCGGGTCGCGGGCCAGTTTCTTCACCAGGGAACTCGGCGTGCAGCCGATTTTCGCGGCGACGGCTTTGAGCTCCCACTTCTCCTCCGCCGCCACGTCGAGAATATGGGCGAGCCAGAGCGGATATCCGGCGTGTCCGAGCGCGCATTCGAAACGTTCCGGGGGCTGCGCGGGAGTTTCGCGTTCGCCGAAGGCGACGGCGATCCGGAGCTTGGCGAGCGCGGCGGCGCGGTTCCGGTGCTGGCTGCGCTCGGTGCAGTCGGCGGCGGTGTAGGCGGTTCCGGCCAGGCGGACCCGTGCGGCGCTGGAGGTTTTGTTCCGTTTCTGGCCGCCGTTGCCGGTTCCCTTGAAAAATTCGAGTTCGCAGAGCCGGGAGAGCTCCGCATCGTCCATTTTCAAGATTTCGTCGCGATTTTCCAACATGTTTACTTTAACTTTCCGAAATTTGCGCTATTGTTATAGTAATATCAAAACAAGCGGATTGCAAGCGTTTTTTCCGCGGAAAACTCCGGAAGCGCGCAATCCCCGGCATGGAGAAGAAATGAAAGTACTGGTGATCGGTTCGGGCGGGCGCGAGCACGCGCTCGTCTGGCAGCTCAAACAGAGTCCCGAAGTCGAAAAGATTTACTGCGCGCCCGGCAACGCCGGCATCGCGGCGGACGCCGAATGCGTGGCAATCAGGGTGAATGAACTCGAAAAGCTCGCGGATTTCGCGGAGAAGAACGGCATCGATCTCACCGTGGTCGGCCCCGAAGCGCCGCTCTGCGACGGCGTCGCGGACGTGTTCCGCGCCCGGAACCTGGCGGTGTTCGGCCCGGACAAGGCGGCCGCGCAGCTCGAGGGGAGCAAGGATTTCGCCAAGGCGTTCATGCTGAAATACGGCATTCCGACCGCGAAAGCGGCTGCCTTCGATCATGAGGAAGCCGCCGCCGCCTACATCCGGCAGGAGTTCGCGGCCGGGGAAAAGGGAATCGTCGTCAAAGCCGACGGCCTCGCCGCCGGCAAAGGGGTCTTCGTCGCGGACAATGCGGAGGAGGCGCTCGCCTTCCTGCACGACTGCTTCAACGGCGCCTTCGGCTCAGCCGGAGCGAAGGTGCTGATCGAGGAGTGCCTGTACGGCGAAGAGGCGTCGATCCTCGCGCTCTGCGACGGCAAGACGATCGTGCCGCTGGTCTCGTCGCAGGACCACAAGCGCGTCGGCGACGGCGACACCGGGCTCAATACCGGCGGCATGGGCGCTTATTCCCCCGCCCCGGTGGTGGATGACGGCGTCTGGCGGCAGGTTCACGATGAAATCCTGACGCCGTTCCTGAAGGGCGTCCAGGCTGAAAAACTCGATTTCCGCGGCGTGATCTTCGTCGGCATCATGGTCTGCGGCGGCAAGCCGAAGGTGCTTGAATTCAACGTCCGTTTCGGCGACCCCGAAATCCAGCCCGTGCTGCGCCGCTTCGACGGCGACTGGTTCGACGTGCTCGACAAGGTCGCGCACGGCCGCCTTGCCGAAGCGGAGCTGGTCTGGTCCGATGATCCGGCCGTTTCGGTGGTGCTCGCCTCGGGCGGGTATCCCGGCGACTACGAAAAAGGGTTCGAAATCCGGGGGCTCGAAGAGGCCGCCGCGACCGGGGCTGTCGTCTTCCATGCCGGAACCGCCTTCAAAGACGGCAAAATCGTGAACGCCGGCGGCCGGGTCCTCGGCGTCTCCGCCCGCGGCGAAACCATCGCCGAAGCGATCGACAAAGCGTATCAGGCGGTGGACAAAATTTCATTCAAGGGCGGCTTCTGCCGCCGGGACATCGGCGCCAAGGCGCTGAAATACAGCAAGTAACCAAAGGAGTTCTTTCATCGATGAAACACGTTTTCGCATGGGTTTCCGGCGGCTGTGCCGCCTTGCTGATGCTCGCCGGGTGCACCTCGGTTGAATCGACGCAGAAATTCAACGGCCTCGGGCTTTCGGACCGGGCGGACAAGGCGGTCTGCCACACCTCGGTCGAAATTCCGTGCTACACCTTCTGGGGGCTCCCGATCATCGGCGGCAGCGCGGCCGGGTCGGGGAAAGTCGCGATTTTCCAGAACAACGCGGATGTCGAAAGCGTCATGCACCTGCTGACGCAGGAGATCCGCTCGAAGAACGGCGCGCGCGTCATCAACGCGCAGACCTTCGCCTACGAGCAGCCGGCTTTGCTCGGCCTGTTCACGAAGCGGACCATGCAGGCTTCCGGCACGGGTGTGCGCACCCGCAGCGAAGCGGTGAGCCGGGCCGGGCAGCAGTTCGACCAGGAGCCGCAGCCGATGTATTGACGAACCGCGCCGGCCGCAACGGCGCATGGCGGAAGGAGGGCTCATATGACAGTGAAAGCCTTTGTGCTGGATACCAATGTTCTGCTGCACAGCGCGCAGAGCATCGAATCGTTCCACGACAACGACGTCGTCATTCCGATGGCGGTGGTCGAGGAGCTCGATAAGTTCAAGAAAAATTCCGACGAGCTCGGACGCAACGCCCGGCAGGTCATCCGCCGGCTCGACAAGCTGCGCCAGGCGGCGGGCAAGCCGGGGCAGCTCCGCAGAGGAGTGCCGCTGTCGGCCGTCTCGGCGAGCGCGACCGGGCGGCTCTTCGTGCTGAGCGCGGCCGAACTCGGCAACGGCGAGATGGATTCGAAGATCCGGGAGGTATTCCGGCTCGACCTCGGCGGCGATTCGCCGGACAACCGGATTCTGAAGGTCGCTTTCGGGCTTCAGGAGCAGGGCCGCCGGGTCGTCTTTATCAGCAAGGACATCAACCTGCGGCTCAAAGCCGATGCGATCGGGCTCAAAGTCATGGACTTCGAGCGCGGCAAAGTCGATGAACGCGCGCTCTACACCGGCTTTCAGGAGGGGCATCTGAATGCGGCCGAACTCGATGCGCTCTACAAAGGCCACGGCATTCCGAACGGAAACCGTTCGCTGCTGGTCAATGAATTCATGGTGATCACCGCCGAGGGGAACTCGAAACAGAGCGCGCTCACCCGGCTCCATGCCGACGACAAGCTCGAGGTCATCGATTCGAACCGGACCAACCGGGTCTGGAACGTGGCGCCGCGCAACAAGGAGCAGCGCATGGCGCTCGATTTGCTGCTCGACCCCGAAATCCGGCTCGTCACCCTGGTCGGCGGTGCCGGCACCGGCAAAACGCTGCTGGCGCTGGCCGCGGCGATGCAGCTCGTGCTGAATGAGAGCGCATTCGAGCGGATTCTCGTGTCGCGCCCGATCATTCCGCTCGGCAACGACATCGGTTACCTGCCCGGCGACAAGGGCGCGAAGCTCGCGAGCTGGATGCAGCCGATCTTCGACAATCTCGACTTCCTGCTCGGCGGTGAGGCGGAGCGCAAGGCGAAAAGCTCGTCGCGTTATTCGGTCGAAGGGCTGATGAACAGCGGCAAGCTTGAGCTCGAAGCGCTGACCTATATCCGCGGCCGCAGCATTCCGCGCCAGTTCGTGATCGTCGACGAAGCGCAGAACCTGACGCCGCACGAGGTCAAAACCATCATCAGCCGTTCCGGCGAAGATACGAAGATGGTCCTGACCGGAGACCCCCACCAGATCGACAATCCGTACCTGGACGCATCAAGCAACGGGCTCAGCTACACCGTCGACCGCATGAAGGGGCAGCCTCTTTTCGGTCACGTCACGCTGGCCCGGAGCGAGCGCAGCGAGCTTGCTGCGCTCGCGGCGGCTTTGCTCTGATCTCCCGCCCCGGCTGCGGGAGCCGCCGGGGAGCCGGAGGAGGGCGGCCTGCTTCCGCCGGCTCCCGGAATTCCGTGAACGGGGCAGGGGAGTCAGCAGTCTCACTTCCGGCATCACCGATTACGGGCCGGTCGTCGCGGAGCTTCTGGAACTCGGCGTCCCGCCGGCGATGGAGCATGAGGACGGAAACGACGCGGCTTCCGGAGCCGGCGGCGACCTCGCGGAGCTGCTGCGGCTCATTGCAAATAATCGGGGAATCGAAAGCGTCTGAGATTGCATTTTCGTCTCTGAAATGGTATTGTACCGGAATTACGTCAATACCGGTTATTTTGGAGAAGGATGTTATGGATTACTCACGTTATTTTCGCGATTACCCGACGCCGGACGGCCGCTTCGGTCCCTACGGCGGCTGTTATCTGCCCCCCGAACTCGAACAGGCGTTCCGGGAGATCAATGCGGCCTATCAGTCGATCGCGCGGTCGGCTTACTTCATCAACGAGCTGCGCCGGATCCGGCGCGAGTTTCAGGGGCGGCCGACGCCGGTCTACCATTGCGACCGGCTGTCGCGCAAGATCGGCAACTGTCAGATCTACCTCAAACGCGAGGACCTGAACCACACCGGAGCCCACAAGCTCAATCACTGTATGGGCGAGGGGCTGCTGGCGAAGGTCATGGGCAAGAAGCGGCTTATCGCCGAGACCGGGGCCGGGCAGCACGGCGTCGCGCTTGCGACGGCGGCGGCCTATTTCGGGCTCGAATGTGAAATCCATATGGGGGAAGTCGATATCGCCAAGCAGGCGCCGAACGTGACCCGCATGAAGATTCTCGGCGCGAAGATCGTTCCGGTCAGCTTCGGGCTCAAAACGCTGAAGGAGGCGGTCGATTCCGCTTTCGAATCGTATGCGCGGAATTACAAGGACTCCATCTACTGCATCGGCTCCGCCCTCGGGCCGCACCCGTTTCCGCTCATGGTCCGCGATTTCCAGTACTGCATCGGCGAAGAGTCGCGCGAGCAGTTCAAGACGATGACCGGGCAGCTGCCGGATGCGATCTGCGCCTGCGTCGGCGGCGGCAGCAATTCGGCCGGTTCGTTCGCGGCTTTCCTGAACGATCCGGTCGACATCTACGGTGTCGAACCGATGGGCAAAAGCTCGAACCTCGGCGACCACGCCGCGACGCTGACTTACGGAACTCCCGGCAATATGCACGGCTTCGACAGCTATGTGCTGAAGACGGATTCCGGCGATCCCGCCCCGGTCTATTCGATCGCGTCCGGGCTCGATTATCCGTCGGTCGGGCCCGAGCACGCGTTCTGGAAGGATCTCGGGCGGGTCAACTATGTGAGCTGCACCGATGAAGAGGCCGTCGATGCGTTTTTCAAGCTGTCGCGTTACGAAGGCATCATTCCGGCGCTCGAAAGCTCGCACGCGATCGCCTACGCGATGAAGTGGGCCAAAACGCATCCGTACGGGTCGATTCTCGCCACCTGCTCCGGCCGCGGCGACAAGGATGTCGACTATGTGATCGAGCATTACGGCTACGGCGAAGATCACAGGTTCGAAGATGACAAGTGAACTCCTTGAGGTCGGCGGCGTCCCCTTCTCCGGCGCGAAGCTGGAGACGGAACACGCCTCGATTCTGCTCATCCGCGGAAAGAAGGCCCACCTCGGCTGCGGCTACTTTTCGCTCGCGCCGGCCGACAGGCTCGGCGACCGTTTTGCGATCGTGACCGGCGTGAAATGCTTTGCCGACATGCTTCAGGCGCGCGTCGTGGCGGTCAGCGTCGCAGCCGCCGCCTGCGGTGTGGCGGAGGGCATGACCGGCCGTGATGCGCTGCTCCTCATGGAGCGGGCGTGACGTTCATGCGCCGCCGGGCTCGGAGCGGTATTCGAGGCGGGCGAGCGTGAGCGTCTGCAGCACGCCGCTGGTTCCGCCGCCTGAACAGTAGCCGAGCAGGAGGGCGTCTCCGGTAAAATGCATGGCCGTGTAGCAGTAGCCGTGGTCGGGAGCGTTTTCGAGTTCGATATGCCCGTGCCAGCTCTTTCCGCCGTCACTGCTGCGGGCAAGCACGAGCGGCGTCCGGTTCCAGCTCTCGGGCGTGCGCGGGATCTTCCGTTCCGGGCTGAGATCGTCCCAGACGGCGAAGAGTTCGCCGGTGGACGGATTGCGCTTCATCGAGAGCGGCGCGGCGGGCGACGGAAACGCTTCGTTCCGGACCGGGTCGCTCCAGTGCTCGCCTCCGTCCTCTGAGCGTGCGGTGTACTGGGCGCCGTCGCCGGTGCGGAAACAGGCGAAAATCCGGCCGTCGGCGAGTTCGACGGCGCCGGGCTCCTGAAAACCGGTGTCGAGCTGCCGCGGCGGGAGAATCCACTCCGGCAGCTCCCGCCAGCTTGCTCCGCCGTCGTCGGATGCGTAGAAGAGCACGATGCCGCGCGCTCCCGGTTCGACCCGCCCCTGCGCGTTTCGGCAATAGCGGTGAAATGCGGCCGGCAGGAGCAGCCTGCCGCTTGAGAGCTGGATCAGCCGGTCGTTGTTGACCACGAAATAGCCGGGCAGCCCGATGATGTCGGCCGGGGCGCTCCAGCTCTCGCCCTCGTCGGACGAGGTACGCAGATACGGGCGGCAGTCGCAGGCGTCGCCGCCGCTTTTGCGCAGGTAGACGAGCGCGATCCGGCCGTCGGCGAGCCGGAGCAGCGAGACGCTCATGACGTTCCTCCCCTCATTCGGCACGATGATCCGCTCGTCCGGCAGGTAGCTTCGACCGCCGTCGGTGCTGATCCGGGCGGCGAGTTCGGCCGGGGCATGGTCGTCCCAGGATTCTCCGTAATAGCGGGTGTAGACGAAGAGAATCCGGCCGTCCCGCAGCGTGACGAAGCCGCCTTCGGAGTTGCGCGGGTTTCCGGGTTTCGGGGGCAGTTGCAGGACGCGGCGGAGGGTGAAGGCTGGTTTCATGATCTGTCATCTCCTGTTCTGGTGGTTCCGGGAAGAATATAGCATGCCGCGCCCTGTTCCGCCGGGGGAAAGGCTGTAATTTCCGAAATTGCGGCATGTATCTTTCCCGCCGCCCGCGATCACGGGACGGAATGGCGCCCGCCGACGCTGTCGCGTTCGATGAGGCGGTACGGGATGACGGTCCGCTGCGGGAACGGGTTGCCGCGGAGCCGTGAGTCGAGGGCGTCGGCGACGGCGGCGGCCTGGGCGGCGTAGTCCTGCGTGATCGTGGTCTGCGGCGGAATCGCATAGCGGGAATACATCGTGCGTTCCGAGGCGACGAGCGAAATGTCGTCCGGAATGCGCCGGTTGTAGAGCGACAGCGCATAGGCCGCGAGGATTCCGGCATCCCCGCCGGGACAGAAAAGGCCGTCGATGCCGTACTTCAGGAGCCTGCCGACCTCTTCGACGTAGGACTCGGTGAGGGCGAAGCGCACGAGCCGGCCCGAAACCGGCAGCCCGCAGCGGCGGAGCGCGGAGAGCGCGGCTTCCCGCCGCAGTTCCGCGTTGCCGATTCCGGGTTTTCCGTAAATGATGACGCCGACCCTGCGGCAGCCGTGTTCGGCGAGGCAGCCGACCCCGAGTGCCATGGCCTGGTTTTCGTCGGAGCGGACCGAGTAGATCTCGCCGGGGCCGGCCGAGGCGTCGCGGTCGACGACGATGAGCGGGGCGGCGAAACGCTCCTCCCAGTTTCCGAACTCCTCCGCGTCGATGCCGATCGAAACCGCGCCGCAGAAGCGGATGCGCTCGAGCTGCCCGAGATTGTCCTGCGGCAGCATCTCGATGCGGTAGCCGCGCGCGGAAAGCGCGAGCGCCAGCTCGGAAATCACCATTTCGACGTAGCTGCGGATCGGGTAGATCTCGTGGTACGGACTGACGATGACGACGTTCTGCTGCTTCGAGGAGAGGCGCGGATGGTAGCCGTACTTCCGCGCGACCGCGAAAACCTGTTCGCGCACCTCCTCGCGGATGTTCGGATGGTTGGCGAATACGCGCGACACAGTCGCCGGCGAGACGCCGGCCTCCCTCGCAATCTCCTGAATTTTCATGAAAAGCTCTCCTGGTTGATTCATTTTCAATATACACCGGAATCAGTTGAAAACAAAATTTATTTTCATCCTGTTTTGCATGAATGAACCGGGCCGTGCTCTTGTTTTCGGGCGGAGCCGGGGTATAATTAAAAACAAACAAGGGCGGATTTCAACCGGAAACACGGAGGGAAGAATGACCGGGAAACGAATCGTCTGGCCGCGGGCCGGGGAGGCGGAGCTTCAGGAGTTCGAAGTTTCGCCGCCGGGGCGCGGAGAGGTGCTGATCGGAATGGAGTATTCCGTATTGAGTGCGGGAACCGAGCGTGCCTGCCTGATTGCGAAACCGAATACGCCGCAGACATTTCCGCAGTATCCCGGCTATTGCGGCATCGGGCGCGTCGTCGCTGCCGGCGGGGACGTGGAGACGGTACGGGTCGGAGAGCGCGTGCTGGCGGACCATGCCGGGCATTGCAGTTTGTTCGTGAAACCTGCCGCCGGGCTGACCGTCGTCGATCCGGCGGCCGATCCGCTCGAGGCGGCGTTCACAGTCATTGCCGCGATGTCCCTGCAGGGGGTCCGCAAGGCGCGAATCGAGCTCGGCGAGGCGGTTCTGGTCGAAGGGCTGGGGCTGCTCGGAATCTTTGCCGTCGAACTGGCGAAGCTCGACGGAGCGCTTACGGTGATCGCAACCGACTTCGAGGAAAAGCGACGCGGCCTTGCGCTCGCGCTCGGCGCGGATCTGGTGTTTTCGCCGGACGACCCGGAGCTGGCGGAGAAGGTGAAAGCCGCGACCGGCGGGCGCGGGGCGGATGCGGTCATCGAAGTGACCGGTTCCGCACACGCTTTGAACCAGGCGCTCGAATGCGCCTCGTTCCGCGGGCGGGTCGTGCTGCTCGGCTGCACCCGGATTTCAGACGAGCCGGTCGATTTCTACCGCGATGTGCACAGGCCCGGAATCTCAATCGTCGGCGCGCACAACTTCGTGCGCCCGAAGGAGGACTCCTCGCCGGGATACTGGACGTACCGCGACGATTTTCGCACGCTGCTCGGGCTGGCCGCCGCAAAGCGGTTTCGCGCCAGGCCGGTCATTTCGGAGATCGTCCGCCCGGAGGAGGCTCCGGCGGTTTACCGCAGACTGGCCGAATGCGCGCATCCGCCGCTCGGCATCGTATTTGACTGGAGGAAGTTATGATGGAACGGATCAGAATCGGACAGATCGGCATCGGGCACAACCACGGTTCGGAGAAGATGAACACGCTGCGCCGCCTCTCCGACCTCTTCGAAGTGGTCGGCGTGGTGGAGGATGACCCGCAGTGGCGGCGGAGGCGCGGCGACTGGGAGTGCTACCGGGGGATTCCGTGGATGAGCGAAGAGGAGCTGTTCCGGGTTCCGGGGCTGCAGGCGGTCGCGGTCGAGACCGACGGCTTCGGGCTTGTTCCGGCGGCGCGGCGCTGTGCGGAGCATAATCTGCACATCCACATGGACAAGCCCGGCGGTGAGTCGCTCGGCGCGTTCCGGGAGCTGCTCGATGAATTCGAGCGGAGGAAGCTCTGCATCCAGCTCGGCTACATGTACCGGAACAACCCTGCGATCCGCTTCTGCCGCGACGCGGTGCGCAAAGGCTGGCTCGGCGAAATTTTCGAAATCCACGCCGTGATGAGCCGCTACGACGGCGGCGACGAGGACTATCGCCGCTGGCTGTCGAATTTCCGGGGCGGCGCGATGTACATCTTCGGCGGCCACCTGATCGATATTGTGATTTCGATGCTCGGCCGGCCGGACCGGGTTACGCCGTTCCAGCGCAAGACCCGGGACGACGCGCTGTTCGACAATGGTTTTGCGGTGCTGGAGTATCCGCGCTGCACGGCTTCGATCCGCACGAGCGTGGCCGAGGTGGACGGCATGAAGCACCGGCGGCTCATCGTCTGCGGGACGAAGGGCACGGCGGAAATTTGTCCTCTCGAGCACCCGTCCGACCGTTACGACCGCGACCCGCTGCATGTGCGGCTCACATTGCTTGAACCGTGCGGCGATTTTCCGGCCGGGACGCACATCGTCGATGCCGGCGTGATGCCGGGACGGTATACGGAGCAGCTGGCCGAGTTCGCGCGGATCGTGCGCGGCGAGATCGCCAATCCGTATCCGTACGGACATGAATTTCTGGTTCAGGAGGCGCTGCTGGCGGCGTCCGGATACGAACGGCAGGAGAAGAGTCATGACGATAAAGCGGTTTGAGGGACGGAGCGTGATCGTGACCGGCGCGGCGGGCGCCATCGGACGGGCGATCGCGCGCCGTCCGACGGATTCGATTCCGGGCGGAACCTATGTCGGACGCATGGGCACGCCGGAGGAGGTCGCTTCGCTCGTCGCGTTCCTCGCGTCGGAAGAGGCCGCGTTCATCACCGGCTGCGATTACATCATCGACGGCGGCCGCGTGCTCGGTCCGGCCCGGAGTATGGAAACCACACAGCATAACTGATATCGCAAAAGAGGTGCAGCATGAAAAAAGTTCTGGTTCTCGGCGCATCCGGGGCCATGGGGAGGTATCTTCTTCCGCATCTGGCGGAAAGGGGGTACCGGATCGACGGCGTCTCCCTCGACGGGGCGGGGGAGTCCCTTCCGAACGTGAATCACATCCGGGCGAATGCGAAGGAGAGAGCCGTCTACCGCAGACTGCTGGAAAACGGTTACGACGGAATCGTGGATTTCCTGACTTACGGCACCGGCGAACTCGCCTGGTATCTGCCGCAGGCGCTGGATCATACGGAGCATTACATCTTTCTCTCCAGCTGCCGGGTTTTCGACGACCGGGAGCATCCGGTCCGGGAAACCTCGCCGCGGCTGATCGATACGGCCGGGGACGAGCTTCTCCGCAATTCGGATGACTACTGCATCTACAAGGCGCGGGGTGAAAATATCCTGTACGCCTTTCCGCGCCGGAACTGGACGATCGTCCGCCCGGCCACGACCTATTCTCTGATGCGCTACCAGCTTGTGACGCTGGAAGCGGCGGATACGGTCGGTCGCGCGTTCGCCGGCAAAAAGGTCGTCGTTCCGGAACAGGCGCGGTACAGGCAGGCGACGATGAGCTGGGGCGGAGACGTCGCCCGGATGATCGCCGGACTCCTGTTCAACGAAAAAGCCCTCGGCGAAGCATTCAACGCCGCGACGGCGGAACACCGCTCCTGGGACGAGATCGCCGCCTGTTACAAGGACATCTGCGGGCTCGAAGCCGTCTGGGTTGACAAGGAGGATTACCTCCGCATCCTCAATCCGGACCCGTACGACATGGGACCGCGCTGGCAGCTCGAATACGCGCGGCTTTTCACCCGTGTCACGGACAACTCCAAAATCCTGGCCGTGCTCGGGATGAGGCAGAGCGAGCTGACCCCGCTTTACGACGGGCTCAGAAAAGAGATCTCCCGCTGCCCGAAGGATACCGTCTGGCCGGTTAACGCCGCCATGGATGAATACCTTGCGGCCATGAAAAGGTAACGAAAGGGAACTGCCATGAACCGCTCCTGGAAAATCGGCATCCTGCACGATACGGCCCGTCCCGGCCGCGGCGGCCACGGGACGCACCTCGCGTTCAGGGGGCTCCCCGGCGTCGAGATGGTCGCCCTGGTCGATTCGAATTGCGGCGGCATCGAAAAGAAGCTCGCCGAAACCGGTGCGAAGCGCCACTATGCGGCGCTTGATGAAATGCTCGAATGCGAAAAGCCCGATGTCGTCGTCTGCGGTTCGCGCGTGCCGGAAGGACGGCTCGACGAACTTGAGCCCGTCATCCGGCGCGGCTGTCATATCCTCTGCGAGAAGCCGCTCGCGGCCACGCTGGAGGAGGCGGACCGGCTCATCGCGCTTGCGGACGAATACGGCGTGAAAATCGCGGTCGCCCACCTGGCGCGTCACGCGCAGGTGTTCCGCACCATGAAGGCGATGATCGAAGCCGGTGAAATCGGCCGGCCGCTGGCCTTCTACGGGCGCGGCAAGGAGGATGAACGCGGCGGCGGAGAGGACTTCGTCGTACTCGGCACGCATATTCTCGATATCGGCTGCTTTCTCTTCGGCGCGCCGGAGTATGTATTTGCGGACTTCACCTTCGGGGGACGCCCGCTGCGTTCCACGGACCGCTGCGCGACTTCGGAGCCGCTCGGTCCCGTCGCGGGAGACGAGCTCATGGCTTACTACCGTTTCCCGAACGGTGTGCGCGGATTTTTCGAAAGCCGGAAAAATCTCGCTTCCTGCGGGCTGCGCATGGGAGTGACCGTCGCCGGAACGGAGGGAATGCTGGCGGTCCGTTACGACGATAAACGCGAACTGCGGCTCTGCCGTTCGAGCCTGCCGCCGGAGGACGATACGCGGTTCGAGACGGTCGGGCTGCCGCCGGAACCGGAGATTCCCGGAGCGGAGCCGCTCGATCCGGCGAAGATCGGGTTCATGCCGTACTTTGCGGTGAACAACCGCCGCGCGGCGTGGGATCTCCTGCGGGCGGTGGAGGAGAACCGCGAGCCCGCCGCTTCGGCGCGCGACGCTCAGATGGTGCTCGAAATGATCCAGGGCGCGTACGCGTCGCAGCTCGCCGGGGGCCGCGCGATGGCGATTCCGCTCACGCAACGAAAACATCCGCTGGAGGCATGAAACAGATGTATGCAATGAAAGTCGATGAAAACAGGGCCATGTGTTGGACGGTAGTTCCAGACCCGGCTCCGGAACCCGATGAAATCCTGCTCGAAATCCACGCCGCCGCTCTGAACCGCGCCGACCTGCTCCAGAGGGCCGGAAAATATCCGCCGCCGCCGGGATGGCCGGAGTGGATGGGGCTTGAGGTTGCGGGAACCGTCCTGACCGCTCCCCGCGGCAGCCGGTGGAAAGCCGGAGACCGGGTTTGCGCGCTCCTCGGCGGAGGCGGATACGCGGAAAAGGCCGCCGTGCCGGAGGAGCTGGTCCTGCCCGTTCCCGAAGGGCTGTCGATGGCGGAGGCCGCCTCGCTGCCGGAGGCGTTCGCCACCTCTTACCTGAATCTTGTGATCGAAGCCGGGCTCAAGGCCGGGGAGACCGTCTTGATCCAGGCGGGCGCGAGCGGTCTCGGCATCGCGGCGATCCAGCTTGCGAAGGCGTTCGGCGCCAAGGTGGTGACCACGGTCGGTTCGGAGGAAAAAGCCCGGGTGGTCCGTTCGCTCGGGGCGGATGTCGTCGTCAACCGCAGAACGGACGACCTCGGCGGAATTCTTGACGAAAATCCGGTCGATGCGGTGCTGGACTGCGTCGGCGGTGCCGCTCTCGGCAGACATATCGAAAAGCTCGCTCCCGGCGGCCGCTGGGTTCTGATTGCGACGCTCGGCGGCGAATTTGCGGAAATCAGTTTGCGCCCGATCCTGAAGCGCGGACTTCGGCTGATCGGCAGTACGCTGCGCAGCCGCCCGCCGGAGATGAAGGCGCGGATATTGCGCGAGCTGGGCGAGCGGCTCTGGCCGAAATTCGCATCGAAGGAGCTCCGCCCCGTGATTCACGTCGTGATGCCGGTCCGGCGTGCCGAAGAGGCGCACGCGATCCTCGAGCGGAACGAAAATATCGGCAAGGTTGTGCTGGAGATCCGTTGAAATGCCGATCGACGCGCATGTGCACCTGCCGTATCCGCGCGATTTCGGCAGGCATTGTTCGGAGGCGCTCTTCCGCGATGTTTCCGAAGCAGTCAAGCTTGCGCAGGGCGCGGGCGTGACCGGAATGGTTTTCAACACCTGGCTCGGCGTCTTCTGCGACACGGCGGAGGAGGTCGACGCCGCGAACCGCGACGCGCTTGAACTTTACGGCACGATGCCGGAGTATCTCTACCCCGGCGCCGTCATCCATCCGCGCGCGGTCGAAACGTCGCTCGCGTGGCTGGACCGCTTCCGGGAACGCGGCCTCGTGTGGGTCGGCGAACTTGTGCCGTACCGCTGCGGGATCGATTTCGACCGTCCGGAGTGGACGCCCCTTTTCGAACGCTGCCGCGACAACGGGCAGATTGTGCAGCTGCACAACTCCGCCGGTGTCGTTGCGCTTGCGGAACGGATGCCGGAGCTGAACATCGTCTGTGCGCACATCACGGCCGAATGGCTCGCGCCGCTTGCCGCGCTTCCGAACGTCCGGCTTGATCTGAGCGGAGCGAACGGCGGCCTGCGGCTCGGTTCGATGGAGTCCGCGCTTGCGGCATTCGGGCCGGAGCGGCTGCTCTGGGCGACCGATTACACGGCGTTCGACCCGGCCTGCTTCGTGATCCGGCTGGAACGCGCGGTTCCGGACCCCGTCATGCGCCGGAAGATCGGCTCCGGAAATTTGCTGCGGCTTCTCGCCTCCGCCGGGAGCGTTCCCGCATTCGGGGGCGGGCGGTGACGTGAAACCGATGTTTCTCCGCTGCCGGCTCCGGCTCATCCTGTTCGGAAGCGCGCTCTACTTTTTCGCGAACATCCAGCGCGTTGCGATTCCGGGGGCGATCTTCGACCGGCTGCAGGAGGAGCTGCATCTCTCGGCCCCCGGCGTCACGGCGCTGGGGTCGAGTTTCATGTACGTTTACGCGCTGAACCAGCTTGTGATCGGGCTCTTCGTGAACCGGTACGGCGGCAGGCGGGTCATGCTGCCGGGGGCGCTGCTGTTCTGCCTCGGGTCGCTGCTTTTCCCGTTGTCGGACGGAGCGTGGCTTTATTTCAGCCGCGCGCTGACCGGCTTCGGGGCGAGTTCGATCTATTTGTCGCTCATCGACGAGACGATCAGGAGCTTCCGGAAGAACCGCACGGTCGCGGTTTCGCTGGTCATCATGACCGGCTATGCGGGCGGAGTCGCGGCGAATGCGCCGTTCGTCGCCGGCGTCCGGGCGATCGGCTGGCGGCTGATGCTGGAGGCCGTCGCCGCCGCGACGGTTCTCTTCTATCTGCTGTTCGCGGCCGCCTCGTTCGCCCGGAAGCCGCCTCCGGTGCGGCGCGGCGTCCCGCTCGATTTCTCCGGCTTTTCCGGCGTGCTGGGGAACGGCCACAATCGGGCGCTTTTCGCCTTCAGCGGCGTGAATTTCGGACTTTACTACTGCATCCAGACGGTGATCGGCAAGAAGTTCCTCGAGGACTTCTGCGGATTTTCATCGCCGGATGCTGCATGGGTCCTGTCGCTGATGGGGGCGATTTCGGCGGTTTCCGGCGTTCTCTTTGCGGTGCTGAGCCGCCTGGCGGGAAACCGGCGGCGCATTTTCTGCCGTGTCGCCGGAACGGTCTGCATTGCGGTTTTCGGTTCGATTGCGCTTCTCGTCTTTTTCGGAATCCGCAGCGGCTGGATCGCAGTGCTGTTCTGCCTGCTCGCCTTTACGGGGAGCATGTCGTCGATCGCAATTCCGCTGCTGTACGAAACGAATCCGCGCGACCATGCCGGTCCGGCGGTCTGCTTCATGAATTTCTGCTTCTATCTCGCGGTCGCGCTCTTCGGGAACGCGGTCGGGCTGCTGCTGAATGTCTGCAGACCGGAGGCTGCCGCCGGAGCGCTCGTCTATCCGCGCGGCTCCTATCTTGCGGTGTTCGCGCTGCTGTTTCTCTGCTCGATCGCGGTTTTCGCCTGTTCGCTGAAGATGCGCGAGACGATGGGCAGGCAGATGTCGTGAACGGGACCTCCTGCCGCCGCTCAGCCCGGGGAATCGGGGAAAAGAAGTGGTGGATCCGGCCGGATTTGAACCGACGACCAAGAGATTATGAGTCACCTGCTCTGACCGCTGAGCTACGGATCCACGTGAAGCTCCATACTATAGTTCCGGTTCGGCGCCTTCGCAAGCCGCGGACGGCTCATTTTTGAGAAATTCGGAATCCGCATTGCATTTTCCCGTTTCGGAGATATGGTATATTCAGCTCGCAACCGTGGGAGGAGGAGAATCATGGATTACGGCGAAGGACATTACAACTGGCTGGTTTACGGCGGTTTTCTGCTGCTGCACATCGGTATTTCCCTGCATATTCTGCTGACCAAGCGCGAGCAGCCGAACGAAGCGCTTTTCTGGCTGCTGCTCGTCGCGCTGTTTCCGGTCGGCGGCATTGTGTGCTATCTGCTGTTCGGCATTGTGCGTCTCGAGCACGCCCAAAAGAAAGTGCTCGAACTCCAGACCCGCATGAAGAAGGACCCCGGAAAATATTTCGGGCCCGAACTCGCCGCGCTGCAGGACGCGCTGAAGAAATTCGCGCCTCCGGCGGAGGTCGCGGACAACCCGCACAACCGCACGCTTGACCGGCTGTTCCCGGACTATCCGGCCCTCGACGGCAACAGCCTTGAAATGCTGCGCGACGGCGTCACCGCCTATCCGCGCATGCTTGAGGATATCGCCGGTGCGCGGCACTGCATCCGCATGCAGTCCTATATCCTGATGAGCGACGAAGTCGGCCGCGCTTTTATGAGCGCGCTGGAGGAGCGCGCCCGCGCCGGCGTCGATGTGAAGGTGATCTTCGACAGCCTCGGCAGCCTGAAATCCTACTTTTCGCACTATTTCCGCCGTCTGCTGCTCCGGAAGCAGGCGAACTTCAAAATTCGCTCCTTTTCCCCGTTCCACCTCGTGACGCCGTGGCATTTTCAGCTGCGGAACCACCGCAAGCTGCTCCTGATCGACGGCAGGATCGCCTATTCCGGCGGAATCAACATCTCCGACGGCAACGAGCACCTGACCCGGGTTCCGGCCAGCCGCCACATTCACGATCTGCATGCGCGCATCGAGGGGCCCGCAGTGGCGGAATTCGCCAAATCGTTTTTCATCGACTGGTCGTACACGACCCGGCGCAAATGGATCGACGGGGTCGGCCCGTGGGATTTTCCGCTGCCGGAGCGGCGCGGCCCCGCCGTCGTCCGCGTCCTGTCGAGCGGGCCGGGCGGCAATTACGAGGGGACCCGGCGGCTCTTTTTCGCCGCTGCGATGGCGGCGAAAAAATCGCTCTGGATCATGACGCCGTATTTCGTGCCGGGGGCGGAGTATATCGACCTGCTCTGCCTGACGGCCGCGCGCGGCGTCGACGTCAGGATCATCGTTCCGGCCGACAACGACCACTTCTTCGTCTCGTGGGCGGCGCAGAACTATTACTCGACCCTGCTCGAAGCCGGGGTGAAGATCTACAACAAGCAGGGGCTTTTCTCCCACATCAAGGCGCTTCTGGTGGATGAGGGCAGCTGGGGCTTCATGGGGTCGAGCAACTGCGACAGCCGGAGCTTCCGGCTCAACTTCGAGCTGGATTTCTGTTACGAGGCCGGTCCGTTCGTCGAGAAGATGCACCGGCAGTTTCTGGATGAACTCGCCCATTCGACCCCGGTCACGCTCGAGGAGGTGCGCCGGAAATCGTTTGCCCGGCAGCTCGGCGAAAACATTTTCGCCCTGTTCACGCCGATTCTGTGATTCCGGTCAGGGGCGGTTCTCCTGCCCGCGTCTTTTCAGGCACTGTCTGGCGGCTTCGGAATCCGGCGCGAGGCGCGCGGCGCTCCGGGCGAGCGACAGCGCCTCCTGCTTTTTCCCGAGCGCGGCTTTGACTTCGGAGAGGTTCAGCAGCACCGGCAGCGACTGCGGATTGTCTTCGAGAAGCCGTCCGTACAGAGCTTCCGCCTCGGTATCCCGCCCGGCCAGAGCGGAGAGATAGGCGCGCCGGTAGTCGACGGCCGGGGAGGGCGGCAGTTTTTCGAGGGCGGCCAGCGCGTCGAGATAGTGTTTCCGGGCTTCGTCCGGGCTGTTCCCCGCTTCGGCGGCCCTGGCCTGCTGGAACGCGGCGAGATGGCGGGCCCCGGGCGTGGCGGGCAGCTCGACGGCGAGAGCCGCGATTTCGCCGCCGCGTTTCCGGTCGATCAGGAAGGCGGCGTAGCTCTCGAACAGCACGAGGTTGCCGGGCGCCTGCCGCCAGGCAGCCGCGTACATCCTGTCGGCCTCATCCGGCTTCTGCTGCATGGCGAAGGCGCGCGCTTTGCCGAACTGCGCGGTCGGGCTGTCGGCCGGAAGCCGGTTGAAGCAGTCGAGCGCCGCGTCCGGCTTCCGCATGGCCAGCTGCGCATCGCCCATGGCCAGATTGGCCGCCGGGTGATCGGGATTCTCCTTCAGGAGCGCGGCCGCGCTGCGGAGCATTCCGGCGGGATCGCCGGCCGCCGCCGCGGTCTGAAGCCGGACTTCGAGCGCTGTCGTCCGCGCCGGCGAGGGCTGGTCGGAGACGGACAGAATCAGCTCCGCGCATTCAGCCGCTTCGGTTCCGGCGTCGCGGCGCGCCAGCTCCAGCAGGAGCGGGAAAAGTTCGCTGACGACCTGGCTGCGCGCCTCCGGCGTCGGTGTGAGCCTGAGCAGCGCATTGACGCTCTCCGGCAGCATGCCGACATCCTGCCGGGCGATCCGGCACTGCATGCGGATCGCCTGATAGAGCGGGCGGCCGGCGAAGGCCGCCGCCGCCGACAGGGATTTTTCCGCATCGGCGAACCGGCCTTCGAGCAGGGCGCGCATGGCTTCGATGTAGCTGAACGCTTCGGCTTCCGCGCGGTTGTTCGGCTGGCGGAGCAGCTGTTTCAGCCCGGCGGTGTTTTTTTCTCCGGCATACTGCTCGGCAAGTTCGATGCGGGCGGCGGTGAGGAGCGGGTTCGCCTGAACGGTCTCCTCAAGCTGAACCCGGTATTCGCGTTCTCTGCCGGTCCGGCGGTAGAACTGCGCGAGCAGGTAATCGCCGGTTTCCGGCACTTCGGCGGCGAGCAGGCGGAACGCTTTTTCGGCCTCGGCTTCGTTTCCGGCAGCAAACTGAACCGCTCCGGTCATGCCGAGCAGCCGGAGGCGCGCCGGAACCGGCAGCGCGCCGTCCGGAATCTTTGCAAATGAATGAAGAGCGGCTGCCGGATCGTTTCGTTTCAGCGCCAGAAATCCGCGCAGGTAGGCGATGCGTGCGGCCTCGTCCGGTTGTCCGGTTTTCAGGACGGCTTCGGCCGCTTCGGATTTTCCGTCGGCGATCAGCGCTTCCAGATAATAGAACAGGTCGTCGCCCGACAGCTTTTTCCGGTCGAAATCCTGCTTGAAGCTGTTCAGCAGCGTCCGGGCGTCGCCGACGGCGCTCAGCATTTCGGCGTACTTTGTCTTCAGCGCCGGGTCCTGCGGGTCGAGCCCCTTCGCCTGGCGGTAGCAGAAGAGCGCCGAGGAGTAGTTGCGCTCCGATTCGAAAATGGCGCCCAGCATGCGATAGGCCGCCGCGTTGGACGGGTCTTTTCCGACGACCGCGGCGAGCCGGGGCAGCGCGCTCCGGTAGTCTCCCTGTTCGAATGCGCCGGCAGCTTCGGCGAATTCTGCCGCGTCCCGCCTGCCGGCGACGGCGAGCCAGACGATGACGGCGAGGCAGAGTGCGGAGAGTGCTGTGACGGCGCCCGGCAGGAGAAACTTTGCTTTTTTCATGCGGTGTTGTTCCGGAGGTGGTGAAACTTGGTGTTTCCACATAATATACGCCGGTACATCCGCTCTTCAATCCCGGAAACGATTTTCTTTCATTATTTATTCATTCGTGGCGATTTACGGATTGCAAAAGGTGCCGGAGATGGTATGTTATGCTCCGATCCGTCGTGCAGCCGTTTCTCCTTTTCTTCAATCAAGAGGTCGTGATGGAGTCGTTTCCGCTGGTGAGAGAGCGTTTTTATCCGGCCTGGGTCATGGCGCTGGCCGCGGCTGCCGTGTTCGGCAGGCTGCTGCTCGACGGCGGGACGGCCGGGGCGTTTGTCCTCTGGCTGCTCGGCGTGCTGATGGGCTTTTCCGCCCTCCGCGAAGCGGTTCCGCGCCCGTTCCGGTACGATTCGGCTGCGGCGTGGAGTTTGCTGGCGCTCGGCGTCGCGGCGGCGTTTTATTCCCCGGCCGTGCCGGCAGTCTGGGCGTTGTGGCTGGGCGTCTGTGCATTGTGTGCCTATTCGGGCGGAATTTACATGCTGCTGCGCCTGGCTCTGCCGTCGTTTCTGCTGGTCGTCGTCGCTCCCTCCGCCGGATTTCTCTATCTGCTGCTGAGCTTTCCGCTGAGCCGCCTTTGCACGGTTCTGACGGTCGGGATGCTGCGGATTTCCGGCGTCGATTGCGGCTTCGAACAGGCGATCATCTTCATCGGCGGGAACCGGGTTGCGGTCACGTCGGCCTGCAGCGGCATCGAATTGCTGGAGGCCATGCTGCTGCTCGGCTGGCTGATCGTGCATTTCGAGCACCGGACGCTGCCGGTCCGCTTTGCGCACTTCCTGACGCTGCTGCCGATTGTCGTGCTGTCGAACACGTTGCGGCTGGTCCTGGTGATTTTGCTCTCGCTCGCCATCGGGAACCGGGCCTTCGAGGAACCGCTTCATACGATTTTCGGATACGGCGTCGTGATCTGTTCGGCGCTGCTCATGGTCGGCGTCGGCAGGTATTTCCGGCGATGGGAGCGAAAATGATGAAACGACGTTACCGGCTGCTGATTCCGGCAGTTGCGCCGCTGCTGCTGAAATCCGGGTATCTGCTGGAGGCCTGGCGCCATTCCCCGCTCGACCGTTGGGACTGGTGTTTCTTCCTGCTGGCGGGAATTCTGACCGCCGCGGGGTGGAAACGGATTCGCAACTGGGCCGGGCGCCCCGACTGGCGCGGTCTCTGGTTCCTGCTGCCGGCCGTCGCAGTCTGGGGAGCGGGCATCGTGAAACAGGTGAATGCGGTGCAGACGGGGGGCGCGCTGCTGATTCTCTTTTCGTCCCTCTTCGTGCTGGGAGGAGTCCGGCTGTTTTCCGGCATGCTGCCGATTCTGCTGATTGCGCTTGCCGGCTGCCCCTCCACGACTTACTGGAGTGAATATTATATCCGGATTTCGGCCGGGACGGCCCCGGTCGGCGGGTTGGCCTTCAAGTGCTGCGCCGCAGCGGCGCTGAGCGTCTATTTTCTGCTGGTCCGGCGGGTTTACCGGCTGCAGACGCTGCTGTTCGTGCTCGGCGTCCTGCTGTTGTTCGGCGTTCTCTACAGCCGGGAGAGCCGGGCCGGATACGGGCAGCCGCTGCTGATCGATCCGGAACGGACCGAGGTCGGCGGATATCTCGGTTTCCCGTCCGCGCTTTCCGAACAGGAGCAGCGTTTTTTCGAGGGGCACGCGGTGCGCCGGGCGGTCTACTACGGCAGCGTGGAGAATATCCGGCTTCTGGCGGTGGGCGTAACCGGGGACATTCATCGGATTCATCCGGCGGAACTCTGCTTGAAGAGCATGGATTGCGATGTGCTTTCGTCCCGTGAGAAGATTCTGAATCCGGGCGGGAGGCCGCTGGCGGTGCAGGAGATCGTCGCGCTCTTTCCGAACCGGGCGAAGGCGCTGATCTACGTCTGGTACAGCGGGCCGGAATGGTCGAGCGGAAATTTCCCGGCATTCCGCCGCAGCTGGAAACGGAGCGAGCGCTGGTTCGCGTATCAGCTTTCGACCCCGATGCCGGATTCCCGGGAGGCGGCCGAGGAGAGATTGCGGGATTTCCTCGTGAATACAGTCTTTTCGTCCGGTACGCGGCCGGAGAGATGACAGGTTCAATCGTGATGATTTCGGTAAATCATTCCGATCCGGGCTTGCTTTCCGTCTGCCGGTCCGGTATAATATCAATAACGATTTCCAAAAAAAGAAACAATGGGGGCGGGTGATGAAAAAGGCATGGTTGTCGGTTCTGGCTGCGATTCTGTGCGTTCCGGTGTGGGCCGCCCATCAGTATGAGCTGAATTTCGGCGGAAGAGGCGAAAACGGTTCGATCTCGGTTCTCGAGAACCTCGAATCGCTCTCTTTGCAGGTCAGTTTCAAAAGCGCCGGCGGCGCCGGCCTCGGTTATTACACGTACCGGGACGAGCCTTCGAAATACACGCCGGGCGACCGGCTTTTCGACAGGAAGGACGGCGGAACCATCGACCTCGGTTCGTTTGTCGCCGGGGATAACATCGGTTTTTTCCTGAAACGGAAGAACGGGAGCATCGTCTCCGATTTCAGTTTTCTGGAGAAGGACGGTGTGCTTTATCTGACCTTCGACAAGAACGGCGGCAGCGGCGGCGATGAGTTCGTTCAGATCGGCTCGATCACGGCGACGCCGTCCGCCCCGGCTCCGTCGGGGCAGCCGCTGCCGGGAGTCGTTGCGGCTCTTGCCGTCGGCGGCATGGCGGTGGCGGCCGGCCGGTGGCGCCGCCGTAAAGCGTAAGACGGTGCGACGGGCGATGCGGGTCCGGCGGGGCATGTGTCCGCCGGATTTTTTTATGCCGGTTTTCTTGCTTTTTCGCCGGGCGCGGCCTATACTATGAAAATGAAACAGGTAGAACGGGCCGGATGATCCGGCCGGGAAAGAAGGAAATTTCGAATGGACAAGCGGGACGGTATGAATTACGCGCCGGTCGGCAGGCCCGATCCGGTCGTGAAGCCGGGTGAATTCACTTTTGCGGCGATCGGCCTCGACCACGGCCATATTTACGGCATGACCAACGGACTGCTGGAGGCGGGAGCGACGCTGAAATGGGTTTATGATCCCGACCCGGCGAAGGTTGCGGCTTACTGTAAATGTTATCCGCAGGCCGCCGCGGCCGCCTGCGAGGCGCAGATTTTCGATGATCCCGAAGTCCGGCTGATTGCCGGCGCCTGCGTGCCGGGCGACCGGGCCGCGCTTGGAATCCGCGCCATGCGGGCCGGAAAGGACTATTTTACCGACAAGGCGCCGCTGATTTCGCTTGAACAGCTCGACGCGGCCAGGGCGGCGGTCCGGGAGACCGGGCGCAAGTATATGGTCTGCTTCAGCGAGCGGCTCCAGTCCGAAAGCGCCGTCTATGCCGGGGAGCTGATCCGGCAGGGAGCGATCGGCCGGGTGATCCAGGTGCTCGGCATGGGACCGCACCGGCTGAACGCCCCGTCGCGCCCGGCCTGGTTTTTCGAGCGGGCCCGCTACGGCGGCATCCTCTGCGACATCGGCAGCCACCAGATCGAGCAGTTCCTCTTTTACACCGGCGCGACCGATGCGACGGTCGCCGCGAGCAAGATTGCGAATTACAACCACCCCGAGTATCCCGAGCTCGACGATTTCGGCGATGCGACGCTGATCGGCAACAACGGCGCGACCGGCTATTTCCGGGTCGACTGGTTCACGCCGGACGGGCTGCGTTCATGGGGGGACGGCCGGACCTTCATCCTCGGCACCGGTGGGTATATCGAGCTGCGCAAGAATCTCGATGTCGGCCGCGGGGGGGACGGGGACCATGTCTTCTGGGCCGACGGGAAGGGGGAACATACATTTGACGCCCGCGGCAAGACCGGTTTCCCGTTTTTCGGACAACTGGTGCTCGACTGCCTGAATCGGACCGAAAATGCGATGACGCAGGAGCATGCCTTCAAGGCGTCCGAGCTCTGTGTCAGGGCCCAGCTTCAGGCGGTCAAGGTCGAGTAGCGGCGGAGCGCCGGCTCCGCCATGCTTCACGGCATCCTGATTCCCCTTGTCGTCGGAATCCGCATTTTTGCGAACTCATTCCTGAACGTGTTTCAGAAGCGGCTGATCGCGGCGGTTCCGAATGCGCTCGAGATCAATTTCGTCATGTACCTGCTGCTGAGTCTCGGGATGCTGCCTTTCGCGTCGGCGTTCCCGTTCGGGACGCTGCCGCCGGAATTCTGGTTCTGGGCCGCGCTGGTCGGCATCGCCGGCAGCTGCGGCAACGCGTGCATGGTCAAGGCGCTGGAACGCGGCGAGCTCTCCGTTCTCGGGCCGATCAACGCCTGGAAGCCGGTGGTGGCCATGACCGGCGGCATTCTGCTGCTTTCCGAAATCCCGTCGGCGGGCGGCACCGCCGGACTCGGACTCATCGTCTGGGGCAGTTATCTCGTGCTCGGCGCGGATGAGGGAAAATTCCGGTTCCGCATTCTGCTGCGGACGGATATCCGCTACCGGTTCGCCGCGCTGTTCTGCACGGCGCTCGAAGCCGTCTTTCTCAAGAAGCTCATCCTCCTGTCAAGTACCGGTCAGGCGTTTCTGGCGAACTGCTGGGCGGGGGCGGTTTTCTGTCTGCTCGGCACGCTTCTGCTGCCGCGGGGAGCGGTTTCTCCGGCCGTTCTGCTGCGGCCCCGGGGGCACGCCGCCATGCTGATTTTGCTGGCACTCTGTTTCGGAGCGATGCAGTACGCGACGAACACCGCTTTTCTGCTGCTGCCGGTCGGGCCGGCGCTGGCATTGTTCCAGCTCTCCGCCGTGGTCAACCTGTGGCTCGGCTGGAAGCTCTTTCATGAAAGCGGGATGCGCAGGAAAATCGCGGGAACCGTCCTGACCGTCGCCGGGGCGGTCCTCATCATCCTTTTCAAATAGCGCCGGCGTGCCGGCACAATCCGGTTCCAGCTCCTTCAAGCGCACGTTTCCGGCTTTTATGCCGTAAAATTTCTTTCGTCTCTTGCAAAACGACAAAATGGATTTATAGTTACTTTAAAATAAGGAAACTTTTCTCAGTGATAAGGAAAACTCCAAGTGAAACGGCCATCCATCTACACCATCGCGCGGGAAGCGGGAGTTTCGACTGCCACCGTGTCGAAAATCGTCAACAACCACGGCAACATTTCGCGGGAGACCTCGGCGCGCGTGCTCGAGATCATCAAGAAACACAATTATGTTCCGCAGCAGCGCAAGCAGACCGAGAGCGCCGTCGGCGTCATCACCTTCCACAACAACCGGCGGCCGCTCGCTTCTCCGTTCACGGGGCGGCTGCTGAACGGCGTTTGCCTGCAGTGCTTCGAGGAGGGAAAAGATATGATCCTCATCGACGGAGACCGGCTCGCAACTTTTTCGCCGGAAGAACTTTACTGCTATTATGCGAGCAACTCGCTCGCGGGGCTCCTGATCTGCAACAAGGCGGCGGACGACCCGTTCTGCCTCCGGCTGCGGAAGTCCGGCATTCCGTTTATTCTGCTGGCCAACGCCGCGTCCGGCGGCGAGGTCAATTACGTGGCGACCCGGAATTATGAAGCCGTTTCGGAGCTGATCGACTATATGATCTGTCTCGGACACCGCCGCATCGCGTATGTCGGTTTGCTGAATCAGCTGCTCGACAGCCACCGCGAGCGGCTCCGGGCGTTCCGCGACATGCACAGGAAGCACGGCATCGACCTGCGCTCCGAGTTCGTTCTCGATTTGCCGGATGCCGAAAATGCGACTGTCAAGAACGCCCTGCTGCGGCTGCTGGCGCGCCCGGAACCGCCGACCGCCCTGTTCGTCGGAACGGATGAGTGCGTGAAGCTCTATCCGCTTCTGGCTGAAATGAAAATAGAGGTCCCTGAGACACTTTCCGTCGCCGGATTCCGCATGGAGTGCGACGAGGCTGAATCGGGGCGTGACTACTCCGGCATCGTCCAGCCCACCGAGCAGATCGGGCGACGCGGCGTCGCGGCGCTTCTCGATCTCGCCGCCGGCCGGTGCGACCATGTCTTCGAGCTGCTTGAAAATGCCGTGAATTTCGGGGAGACTGTAAAGCGAACCTATTGACGGGTTGAAAGAAAATTCCATTTTCGTCCATTTTCATCTTGACTTTTCAAGGTAAATCGCACATAATATAGATAACGAAACAGTTTATTAAGTAAGAGAAACATTTACCTGAAGAAAAGAGTGCGAATTTGATCATGCAGCGTTTCAAGGGAAACCCGATTCTGACCGCCGCCGACCTGCCGGCGAACACCGGCTATTTCATCCTGAATCCCGGTGCGGTGAAATTCAACGGCGAATATCTGCTGCTCGTCGATGTCTTTCATGTCGAGGGCGGCATCATCTTCTGGATTGCGCGGAGCCGGGACGGATACCGTTTCCGGTTCGATCCGAAGCCGGTGGACTGGCCGCGCCCGCCGTCCTGGTGGAATGAGAACGGCGTTTATGATCCGCGCATCACGCAGATCGGGAACGAATATTTCATCTGCTACGGCAGCCACGACAACACGCTCGGCACCCGGATCGCCTTCGCGAAAACACGCGACTTCGAATCATTCGAGTTCATTTCGGTCGGTTCGGAGATCAACAACCGCAACGGCGCGCTGTTTCCGGAGAAGATCAACGGTCTCTACTGCCGGCTCGACCGGCCGTTCGGCGGCGGCGAGCAGTCGCCGTGCGACATGTGGATGAGCTTTTCGCCGGACCTCGTCTACTGGGGCGGGAGCCGCCCGGTCATGACCACCCGGCCCGGCGGCTGGGATCAGCTCAAGCTCGGCGCCGGCGCTCCGCCGATCCGGGTGGACGAGGGGTGGCTGATCCTCTATCACGGCGTTTCGGCCAGCTGTGACGGGTCGATCTACTGCCTCTATGCGGCGATCCTCGACGCGAAGGAGCCGTGGAAGGTCATTGCGCGCTCGCCGCGCCCTCTGCTTTTCCCGGAGACGCCGTACGAGCGGAGCGGCCGTGCCGGAAACGTGGTTTTCGCCTGCAACGCGCTCGTCGAGCCGGACGGTATGGTCAAGGTGTACTACGGCGCGGCGGACGCCTGTGTCGGGCTGGCCGAAATGCCGCTCGCGAAGATGGTTGAAAGCTGTTACGAAACCGGTCGCTTCATGCGCTGACCATTAACGAAAAGGATTTCATGATGAGAAAAAACTTTACCCTGATCGAGCTCCTGGTCGTCATCGCGATCATCGCGATCCTCGCTTCGATGCTGCTGCCGGCGCTGAACCAGGCGCGCGAGCGCGGCAAGGCCGCCAACTGCATCAGCAACCTGCGCCAGCTCGGGCTCGGCGTCGGCCAGTATGTGAGCGACAACGCCGACTTCCTGCCGCTGACCTATGCGGAAGGCTGGACGATGCCGCGGCGTCTTTACACCGAGACGAAATATGTGCCGACCACCGGATTCGACTGCCCGTCCATGCAGCAGAGCTCCTACAGGCAGAACAAGGACGGCTGGTTCGCCCATTATGCCGTCAATGTCGGCGTCAACGGGGACAACGATACCGGGCGGCGCATGACGATGATCAAAAACGCGTCAGGCAAGCTCCACTTCCTCGACGCCTGGCAGAACAACGGTTCGACCGGAGCCGTGGAGGAGAACGGGTACTTCCGCGCTGCCTTCGACACTTCGGCGAAGGGCAATGCGAATTACGGACGCCCGGCCTCGCGCCATTCGAGCCGTGCGAATCTGCTCTATCTCGACGGGCATGCGGCCGTCGGCAACGCGACGAAAAATCCGCTCAATCCGTTCGACGTGGTGCCGTTCATTTACAGCACCGAACCGACTGAAAGCACCCGGGTCCTTTACTGGAATGTGAACTGATGCGGAAGCTTTGCGTCACTCTCTTCTGCTGTCTCGGCGCCGCGGTTCTGTCTGCCGCGCCGGGGAACGTCTTTGTCGAAGGGGAGACCGTCGCACTTGCGCTGCCCGCCGGAGCGACGGATATCCGTGTGACCGACGTCGACGGGAAAGCCTGTTCCTTCGACCCGGCGGCCGGCGGTTCCGTGCTCAGGCTCGGTAAACTCCCGGCCGGCTTCTACCGCATCGAATACAGGGACGGCGCCGGCCGGCCGGCGGTCGACGGCGCGGCGGTCCTGATCCGCCCGGTCGAAAAGCTGAACCCGGCCTCGCCGATCGCGGTTGACGCAGCCCTTTTTTATCCGTTTTACCTGCGGCGGATCGGCTCCATGAAGTTCGATTACACGCCGGGTGACGTCGCCGGGCTTCTGCGCAAGGCGAATCTCGGCTGCGTCCGCGAACGGATCATGTGGGAGGCGTTCGATTATCTCGACCCGAAACACTCCGACCGGCTCGTTGACGAGTTGACGGCGGCTTATGCGGAGCACGGCATCGAAATCGTCCAGAGTCTGTACGGCACGCCGGAACAGGACCGTTATCCCGCCGCGCTCTCCGCGCTCGGGGCCAAAAAGCCGCCGCTTGACCTGACGAAAATACACGATTACGCGAAGGCGGTCACGGCGCGCTTCGGGAAAAATATGCCGGCGCTCGAAAGCTGGAACGAGCCGGAGGGGATCGGCGGCAGTCTGCTTTCGTTCGAGATCGCGGCGGTCCAGAAGGCGGCGGCGCTCGGCGCGCTCCGCGCGAATCCCGCCGTCATCACCTTCATGGGCAGCGGCACGCCGGAGCATCCGGCCGCGCTGGCGGAAAACCGGTTCAACGATTATCAGAATGTTTTCTGCTTCCACTCGCATTCGCGTCTTGAGGATACGGCGGCACGGGCCGCGAAGCTTGCTGCGGCAGCGGACGAACTTCCGGTCTGGCTGACCGAAGTCTCCACGGGCAGCTTTCCGACCGATCCGGAGACCGGCGAATTCGCGCCTGAAGCGGCGCGGCAGCAGGCGCTCGATATCCCGAAGGTCTGCGCGGCGCTGCTGGCGGAGGGGGCGGACAGGCTTTTCTACTTCTTCCTTTTCAACCATACGGAAGTCAGCGGCATGAGCTTCGGACTGCTGCGGCATCGTGATCTCTCGCCGCGCCCCGGTTTCGTCACGCTGGCTGTGCTCGCAAACTATTTCCAGAATTTCGGCGGAATCCGGCAGCTGGAAGAATTGCCGGCCGGTGTGACCGGCTACGAGGCGACCATCCTCCTCGACGGAACTCCGCACCGCGTCCGGCTGCTCTGGAGCGACTCCGGCAAGCCGGTCGCAGTCGAAACGGCTCAGGCGCAGTATGCCCGGGACGCCTTCGGGCGCCCGGTCGATATCAGCGGCGGGAAAATCGTCCTGACCGATATGCCGGTTTACCTGTTCCGGACGGCCGCCGGAATCGAGTTCGTCCCCATGCCGGTTCCCGAGCCGCTGAAAGCGCCGTCCCGGGTTGTGCTGAATCTCGAACTGCCGGACGGCATCAAGAATTCGGCCGCCGATACGTTTATGCTGCCGGTCGGGGAGGAGAGAGGCTATCCGCTCGCGGTCTGCAACTTCTCCGATGCCTCGCTGTCGGGGAAAATATCGGTCGAGTTCCCGAACGGCGAAGCCGATTCATTCGAGCTGGCCGGAATCGAACTCCCGGCGGATTCACGCGTAGTGCTGCCGCTCAGGCTCAGGCTTGACCGGCTCTCCGGCACTGCGGCGCCGTCGCGGCTCGTCATTCGCGGAAACTTCGGCGGAGAGGGAGAGAGCGTGCTGGTTGCGAACTTCACTCCGGTCCGCACCCGCCTTCTGCCGGGGGACGCGGAGACTCCGGTTCCAGGGTGGGAGAAGGCCGGAAACTGGCGTAAATACCTCATCAAAGGCTCCGAAATGGAGATTTCCGCCGGAGACGGCGACATCCGGTTCGACTACCGTTTTCAGGAAGCGGAAAACCGGGTCGTCGGCCACGTCTGGGCTTCGCCGACGATGTCGCTCGATGTGCGCGATTTTCCCGAATATGTGCCGGATGCGTTCGCCTTCGAACTGCGGCTGCTGGAAGGGGAGGGGCTTGAAACGCTCGGGTTGAACCTGGTGGAAGCCGACGGCGCGACTTACTTCGCTACGCTGCCCTTCAAGACGGAGGAGCTGCGGCGCGGACAGACTTTCATCGTTCCGCTCTCGTCGATGGTGAATCCGAATTTCCGCAAGAAGGATATGAACGGGAAGCTGGATCTTGAAAAGCTCACGAGCTTCGAGCTGCCGCTCTGGGCCAAACCCGGTTCGCGCCTGCGGTTCGCCGTATCGAATCCGCGCTGGGTCAACTATAAGGAGACGAAAATGAAAAAACTCATGAGTTCACTGGTTGCGGCGACGGCACTGACGGCGGCAAATGCCGCCGGGCCGGCCAGAACCGTCCCCGTCGCCAACGCCGATTTTGCGCAGGCCAAGGCGGACGGAACGCCGGAAAAGTGGGGAATCAGTGCGAACAGCGACCCGAATTTTTCGGCGAAAATCGAAGACGGCGCACTGAAGCTTGAGGCGAAAAGCAGGACGAAGTGGTACTCCGTCTACCTGGCTCCGGCCGATGTCAAAGCGCTGCCGGCGCCGAAGGAGGGGGAGGTCTGCCGGATCGAGTTTTCGTACCGCCAGAAGAACGAGGGCCTGAAGGGGCATGCGTTCGGCACGGTTGAAATCCGTACCGGGGACCATAAGCGCCTGGCGCACAAGGACGGCATCGATCTTGCGCCGGATGCGGACTGGACGGAACGCAAGCTGATTCTGGACCTCGCGGAGATTCCGGCGGACGGCAAGTACGTTCTGCTCTCCTTCTTCCTCGGAGACGCGACGGGGACGGCCCGGTTCGACGACGTGAAACTGACCGTGCGGACCGTGAAGAAATGACGGAACTTCCGGCCGCCGCCGGGCGTTGCCCGGCCGGGCGGCGCGCCCCCGGAAGCGATGATGCGGAGGGGGCGCGTTTCTGCAATGTCCGCCGTTCTTACCCGAGGAAGATCGTTTCGCCGAGTTTGCGGGCGAAACGGGTTTTGTCCTCCAGCACCGGGCGGGGACAGCCGCGCTCGCCCGGAATCTCGAAGTTGATGAGACCGTCGTAGCCGGTTTCGCGGAGCGCCGCGGCGGTTTTCACCCAATCGACCGAGTTGCCGATATACGGCAGCCTGTGATCGTCCTTCACTCCGAAATTGTCCGCGATATGCAGCGCCTTCAGCGTTTTTCCGCAGTTGCGGATGAAGACGTCGTGCGGTTCGGCCTTCGAGAGCGCGAGATGCCCGGTATCGAGACAGATGCCGAACTGCGGCGAACCGATCCGGTCGATGATCCGGAGCAGGTCGGCCGACGAATAGGCCGGCTGGAGTTCATAATTTTCGCCGTGCATGTTTTCGAGGCAGATCGTGACGCCGAACTTTGCGGCCTGTTCGCCGAGTTCCCGGAAACTCTCCAGCGCGACGGCCTGCGTCTGCTCCGCCGTCCACCCCGCCGCCCGCGCCTTTCTGCCGCCTGAATGCAGCACCATCGCGCGAACTCCGAGCACGGCAAAGAGCTCGATCTGCTCCTTCAGGCTGTCGATATGATGTCGCCGCGCCGCCGGATCGGGGTCCGCCGGGTCGCAGGTCACGAAGTCGAGATGCGCCTGCGGAATTGAGAAGCCGCGGTTATCGATATAGCTGCGGAATTCCGATCCGGCTCCGGCCGCGCTTCCCCGCTTGAGCAGCACGGCGGCGTGTTCGTACGAGAGCTCCGTCGCGGCGAGTCCGCAGCGCAGAAACGTTTCGACCGCCTCCTCCGGCGAAAGCTCCATGAACATCGATGACCAGACCGACAACATCTCCGTATTCATAATGACCGTCCTTTGATTGTTTTTTTATAAGTGAGTGGTCGCGGGTTTTCAGGTAAGTCCGGCAGAATGCCAGGTGCGGCGCGATTCCGGCTCCGGCCGGAAACTGCCGGAGTTGAAGAAAGCGAGAAAAACTGCGCGGTCAGCTCCCGGATATCCACATCGTCGCGCGCCATCGCCCGCATCTCCGGCGAAATGTCGACGCCGCCCGACGCCGCAGCCGTGGTCGAGCAGGAGCTGGTTCTTCCTGAGATTGAGTTCGCGGCAGAGTCCGGCCGCAAGTGTCGGCCTCTCCTTCCGCCGGCACTCACCGGTATCCGCGGGACCTTCGTTCGTCAGAATGATCCGGCGCGCTTCGTCGAGATTGCGGACCCGGAAGATATCGGGGTTGTAACAGAGTTTTCCGTCGGCCACGGTTTCTCCTCTCTCCTCCCATGCGGGAGTTTCGCATTGACGGAAAAAAAGCCTTCCGGGCAGGCAGGGCTCCCGGAAGGCTTTGCAGCGGAATTACTTTTCGCAGCCGCATCCGCAGCCGCAGTCACCCTCTTCGCAACCGCATCCGCATCCGCAGTCGTCGTCCTCATCGGCGCAGACGAAGTGGTCGCCGATCCGGTCGAGCACGCCTTCCGGCGTGAAACCGAATTTCTCGGCCAGCACCTTGTACGGGGCCGACGCGCCGAAGTGGTCGAGTCCGATCGCGAGACCGTCGCGGCCGATGAAGCGTTCCCAGCCGAAGGTCGTGCCGGCTTCGATCGAGACGCAGCACATGCACCACGACGGCAGGACCTCCTCCTGATAGTCGATCTCCTGCTTCCGGAAAAGCTCCTGGCTCGGCATCGAAACGACGCGGACGCCGACGCCTTTTTCGCGCAGCAGCTTGGCCGAATCGAGCGCGAGGTTCACCTCGGACCCGGTGGCCACGAGGATGATGTCGAAATCTTCGTCCTCGTCGATCACATAAGCGCCCTTCGAGACGTCGACCTTCTTCGCCGTTTCGGCGTCATACGGGCGGAGGTCCTGGCGGGTCAGCAGCAGCGCGACCGGGCCGTCGGCTTCGAGCGCGACCGCCCACGCCTGTGCGACTTCGTGCGCCTCGGCCGGCCGGATGACCGTGAGGCCCGGAATCGTCCGCAGCATCGCGATCTGCTCGATCGGCTCGTGGGTCGGGCCGTCCTCGCCGACGTAGAAGCTGTCGTGGGTGAACACGTAGATCTCATGCAGCTTCATGAGCGACGCCAGGCGGATTGCCGGCTTCATGAAGTCGCTGAATACGAAGAAGGTCGAGGTGTACGGAATCGCCGTTCCGTAGAGCGCCATTCCGTTGCCGGCGCAGCCCATCGCGAATTCACGCACGCCGAAGTGGAGGTTGCGTCCGGCCGGATTCTCCGGCGTGAAGTCTCCGCCGCCCTTGATATCGGTCTTGGTCGAGGGCGCGAGGTCCGCGGCGCCGCCGAAGAGGGCCGGAACCAGCTCCGCCGCCTTCTGGAGCACGACGCCCGAAGAGGCGCGGCTCGCAACCGGCTTGTCGACCGGGGCTGCCGCAAGCAGCTGCTCCTTGATATCGGCCGGAACGGTCCGGTTCAGGTAGGCGTCGATCTGCTTCGCGCGGCTCTGGTCGGCATCGAGGAACGCCTGGAACTTCTTGTCCCATGCGGCGGCTTCTGCCACGAGCTCTTCGACGCGGCTGTGCAGGAATTCGGTCACTTCCGGCAGCACCTGGAATTCGCCTTCCGGCATGCCGAGGTTCCTGCGCAGCGCTTCGACCTCTTCGACGCCGAGCGGTTCGCCGTGGGCGCTGGATTTGCCCTGCTTGTTCGGGGCCCCGAAGCCGATCTGCGTTTTGCCGATGATCAGGGTCGGGCGGCCGTCGGTGTTCTGCGCTTCGGCCAGCGCCGCGTCGCAGAGCGCGGGGTCGTTCGCGTCGGCGAGCGTGATGACCCGCCAGCCGTAGGCCGTGAAACGGGCCGCGACGTTCTCGCTGAAAGCGAGGCTCGTCTGTCCTTCGATCGTAATGCTGTTGTCGTCGTAGAAGACGACGAGCTCATCGAGCTTCAGGTGCCCGGCGAGCGAGGCGGCTTCGCTCGCGACGCCCTCCATCATGCAGCCGTCGCCGGAGATGACGTAGATTTTGTTGTCGGCGAGCCCGGCCTTGTCGAGCCCGGTCTTCGCAGCGAAATGGCGCTTCGCGACGGCCATGCCGACCGCCGAGGCGAACCCGGTGCCGAGCGGTCCGGTCGTGATGTCGACGCCGGCGGTGTGGCCGAACTCGGGGTGTCCCGGCGTTTTGCTCTCCCACTGGCGGAAGTTTTTGAGTTCATCCATCGAAAGGCCGTATTCGAAGAGATGCAGCAGCGAGTATTCGAGCATCGAGCCGTGGCCGGCCGAGAGCACGAAGCGGTCGCGGCCGATCCAGGCCGGATTTTTCGGGTTATGGCGCATGTACTTGTACCAGAGGGTCATGGCGTAATCCGCACAGCCGAGCGGCATGCCGGGGTGGCCCGATTTTGCCTTCTGAACGGCCTCCGCCGAAAGCATCCGGACGGTGTTGGCGGCAAGGCGCGCCTTCTTGAGATCGTACATCTGCTCGAATTCCTTTCTTTTTCTTTTGAGGAACTGGAAATTTTCCCGTTGTTGCGCTATCTTCTTTATATGACGTGACGATATTAAATTTAACACCTCTTCCGCCGGAAAACAAGTCATGCGGCGATACAATTTTATGAGATTATGACGGAACGATTCATCACATCGACCCTGAACAAGCGCGACCCCGCGAAGGAAACCAGTCTGCGCCCCCCGAAATTCGCGGATTTCCCGGGGCAGGAGAAGGTCAAGGACCAGCTCGAGCTCTTCGTCGCCGCCGCCAAGGCGCGCGGCGAGGCGCTCGACCATATCCTGCTCTGCGGACCGCCGGGACTCGGCAAGACCACGCTCGCCTACATCATTGCGAACGAGCGCGGCACGAACCTCAAGAGTTCGAGCGGCCCCGCCATCGAAAAGCCGGGCGACCTCGCCGGGCTCCTGACCGCGCTCGAACCCGGCGACATCCTGTTCATCGACGAGATCCACCGGCTCAACACGACGGTCGAGGAGTATCTGTACAGCGCGATGGAGGATTTCTTCATCGACATCATGCTTGAGCAGGGGGCGGGCGCCCGCTCGGTCCGGCTCACGGTGCCGCGCTTCACGCTGGTCGGCGCCACGACCCGGCAGGGGATGATCTCCTCGCCGCTGCGGTCGCGCTTCGGTTTGAATATCCGGCTCGATTACTACGATGTCGACAGCCTGACCCGGATTCTGAAGCGTTCGGCCGGCATCCTCGACATCGAGATCGACGACCTGGGGGCGCGGGAGATCGCCGGGCGCTGCCGCGGCACCCCGCGCATTGCGAACAACCTGCTTCGCCGCGCCCGCGACTACGCCCAGATCCGGGCCGACTCGGTTATTACCGGGCAGGTCGCGGCCGACGCGCTCGGCATGCTCCAGATCGACAACGACGGGCTCGACGAGATGGACGTGCGGATTCTCGAAACCATCATCGCAAACTTCCGCGGCGGCCCGGTCGGGCTCAAGAACATCGCGGTTTCGGTCGGCGAGGAGGAGGATTCGATCGAGGAGGTCTACGAGCCGTTTCTGATCCAGCGCGGCTTTCTCGTGCGCACCCCGAAAGGGCGCGTGGCGACCCCGAAAGCGTGGGAGAAGCTCGGGCTCAGCCCGCTTCGCGGCAGCGAACAGCAGACATTGTTCTGAAAACCAGGAAAGGCTGTCTGATGAAAATATATTGTCCTTTCTGCAACAAGGCGCATGAGGCGGAAGATGAATCCGCCGGCCGGGAAATCCGCTGTGACGGCTGCGGCCGTTTTTTCACGGTCCGCCCGCCTGAAGCCATGAAGACCTGTCCGTTCTGTCTCGAAGAAATCAAGGCCGGGGCGCGGAAGTGCCGTTACTGCGGCGAATATCAGGAAGGCGCGGGGGCTCTTCCGGTCCGGTCCGTCCGGGCGAAAGCCTCCATCAAAGACGAGGTTCTCATTGCGGAACACCATCCTTCTTGGAAAAACTTCTACGGCGATATTATTTTCGTCGGGCTGTTGTGTTTCGTCGGAATTGGATTCGTCATCCTGCCGGTCATGCTGATCAACTATTGGCTGATCATTCGCTGTTACCGCTATGAGATCACGACGGCGCGCATCATCTGCAATACGGGCATCCTTCAGAAAAGACAGACCGAGATTCGAATCAGGGATATGCGGGCAGCCAAGCTGAATCAGATGTTCAAGCAGAGAATTTTCGGCGTCGGGGACATCATGATCGGAACGGCCGCCGGAGCGGGAGATGAAATCCGGATCATCGGCGTCGAACAGCCTCAGTTGCTGGTCAATAAAATCAACGAACTGCGCTCGGACGACTGAGCACGGACAACCGGGAGGATACAGAATGGCGGCAAGATGGGCGGAAGCTCTTTTGAAACTGCAGAGGGTCGATCTGAAGATCCGGGAACTCGAAGCGCGCCTCGCGCTGCTCCCGAAGGAGATGACCGAGCTCAAGAACAAGCGCGACGCGGCCGTGGCCGAAGTCAATGCCGCCGCGAGCGCGGCGAAGAAGATCGAGCTTGAACGCAAGGGGGTCGAATCCGAAATCGAGAAGCTGAACGCTGAAAACAAACGGCTTCAGCAGCAGTCCGCCATGGTCAAGAAAAACACCGAATATCAGGCCATGCTCGGTACGATCGCGCTGAACGAGAAGAAGGTCGGCGACCTCGAGAGCCGCGAACTCGAGCTGATGGACCGGTTCGAAGAGGCCAGGAAGGCCTATCGGAAGATCAGGCAGGACAACGAAGCCGCCGTCAATGCGATCCGCGCTGAATTCGACGAGCTCGTCGCTTTCGCGGGCGATCTCAAGAAGGAGATTGCGCAGCTGAAGGAGGAACGCCCGGCGGACATCCGCGGCGTCGACGGCGAGACGCTCGCGCGCTACAACCGGCTGCTCGCCGGCAAGGACGGCATCGCGCCGCTCGTCCGGGTCGAGAACGAAATCTGCGGCAGCTGCCATCTCCGGGTCACCCGGCAGGCGCTGACCAACATGCAGAAGGGGGCCGTGACCAGCTGCGAGAACTGCATGCATTTCATCTACCTCGAAGATGTGGAGTAACCGGTGACTTCCGATGGATAAGCTGCCCGGAAAACTTTCGAACGATTTCGCCGAACTCGTCCACCGCGGCGTCGAATCCGACGTGCTGGACTACAAGGCGGCGCTCTGCTGGACGAAAATGACCCGGCAGGCGAAGGGAAAGATCGTGCGCCACTGCCTCGCGCTGGCGAATACGAAGGGCGGCTGCATCGTCATCGGCGTGGGGGAGGACGCCTCCGGACACCCGTCGGTCTACATGGGCCTCTCCCGCGAAGAGGTCCACTCCTTCGACCCGACCACCGTCGGCCAGTTCGTGAACCGCTACGTCGAGCCGCCGATCGAATTCACCATCGAGCGCCCGGTCGTCGACGGCAGGCGGTATGCGATCTTCATGGTGCGCCCGTTCCGGACGCTGCCGCATGTCTGCACGAGCAGCATCGAAGGCGAGCTTCAGACCGGCGTTTTCTATATCCGCACGCCGGATGCATCGAGCCGGCCTGCCTACCGGGCGATCGAGATGCAGATGCTGATTCAGCGCGCGCTGCGGAACCAGCGCGAAGAGCTCGGCCGCATGCTGCGCGGCATTCTCTACGAAAACCGCATGTCGGCCGAGGCGGAGAGCGACGAGGAGTTCAAGGCCGCCGTCGCAAACGCCGCCGTCTTCTTCAAGCGGCGGAAGAATCCGCCGGCCGGCGTTCCGTCGCTTCTCGTGAATCTGACGGTGACTCCGCCGAGCTTCCACTCCGAGGCGTTCAGCCTGAGCGCGCTGCGGCGTGCGGTGGATGCGGCGCTGCCGTCGCTGCCGACGCCGGAATTCCTCGACTCGGACGAACTCAGGAAGGCGTATGTGACGAATACCTCGCTGCGGGCGCTCTCCCGGAAGGAGCCGCGCATGTGGCAGGTATTCAAAAGCGGAATGTTTCACTATATCGCCTATCTGCCTGTGCCGGAGCGCGAACTCGAATTCACACTGCTCGTCCGCAAGATCGCCGAGGCGTTCCGCTTCCTCGGCAATCTGTACACGGAGCTCGGTTATGCCGAAGAGCTGCTGACGCTCGCGTTCACGCTCGAAAACACCGAGGATGTACGTCTCCTTCTGCCCGAGAAGCCGCGCGCGAAGTTCATCTGCCGGATTCCGAAAATTTCGATTGAGATGACCCGCAGCGCCGCCGATCTCGCCAGCGGCGAGGCCGCCCACGCGGCCCGGCTCACCAGCGAGATCGCCGAGCGGTTCAATATTTCCGACCAGTATCTGCAGAATTTGCCGGCGCTGATCGACGACTATCTGGAGCAGCGCTGACGGCGATGATCAAACCGATCGATTTCAACCTTCCGCCCGGGGAGGAGCCGGATGATGTGCCGGAAGCGGCGGTTCCGCATTTCGACCCGTCCGAATTCAATGTCGAGTACGAGTTCGATCCGCCGCCGGTGGAGATCGACATCCGCTCCGAATGTGAGGCGTTTTTCGCACCCGGCGGCCCGCTCAAGGCCGCAGCCGAATACGGCGGCCGCCCGTATGAATTCAGGCCGCAGCAGCTTGAGATGGCCGGGGCGATCGCCGACGCGCTGCGCTGCGGCGACAACCTCTGCATCGAGGCGCCGACCGGGGTCGGCAAGAGCTTCGCTTATCTGATTCCGCTCATCTACCGTTCCCGCCTCGCGGCGCGGCCGGCGCTGGTTTCGACCGAGACGATCAATCTGCAGGAACAGCTGATCGACAAGGACATCCCGCTGCTCAGGAAGCTGACCGGCATCGAATTCAAGGCCGCGCTCGCCAAGGGACGGCACAACTATCTGTGCCGCCGCCGGTTCGCGCTGCTCTCCGGCGAACAGCGCGACGCGCTGCTGCCCGCTCCGGCGCTTGCGCTCGACATCGGCCGCCTCGGGCGGTGGATGGAGTACACCACCGACGGCGAACGCGATTCGATCGATTTCCGGCTTGAGCCCGAGACCTGGTCGCTCGCCTGCTGCGACGGCGCCAGTTGCCTCGGGCCGAAATGCGAATTCTACCGCAACTGCTTCTACTACCGGGCGCGGCAGTCGTGGGAGACGGCCGACATTGTGGTGGCGAACCACGCGCTTTTCTTCACCGACCTCGCCATGCGGGCGGCCAGCAGGGCGGCCGGCGCGCTGCTGCCGAATTACGGCGTCGTGCTGCTCGACGAGGCGCATACGCTCGAGGATAACGCGGCCGACCATCTCGGGCTCCACCTGTCGCGGTTCGGCATCGTTTCGACGCTGAACCGGCTCTACAATCAGGAGAACGCGCGCGGGCTGCTGATGCGGAAGGGAGCCGACCCGGCTCTCCGCGGCGCGGTGGCCGACAGCCGGGACGAGGCGTACGGGTTCTTCACTCCGTTCGAAAACGTGCTGCGCGAGCATAACGAGAGCGCGCTGGAGATTCAGGACCCGTCCCGCTTTCCGAACCGCCTCAGCGCGAAGCTCGAGCAGCTCTACCGGAGTCTCGCGCAGTTTCTCGAAGGGCAGGAGGACGCAAGCTTCCGGACCGAGGTCGAAGCGCAACTGACCCGCTGCCGCGAATTCATCGTCGGCATCGACCAGTTCACCCGCAAGCTTGTGCCGGATGCGGTCTACTATGCCGAAAGCGAGCGCGGCAGCGTCAGTCTGCACGCTACGCCGCTGAATGTTCCGGAGCTGCTTTCGGAGCTGTTGTTCCATCAGGATTTCCCGGTCATTCTGTGCAGTGCGACGCTGACCGTGCGGAATTCGTTCGACTACTATACCGGGCGCACCGGTTTTTGCAACGGCAGGACACTGCTGCTCGACTCCCCGTTCGGCGCCGACCAGGCGCGGGTCTATATTCCGCGCGACATGCCGGACCCGAAGGACGACGGCTATCAGGCCGCGCTCGAGCGGGAGGTGCCGCGCTTCGTCGAGTTGACTCAGGGCAAGGCGTTCGTGCTGTTCACGAGCTATGCCTCGCTGCGCCGGACGGCGGACGACCTGCGCGAATATTTCCGCGGCAAAGGGTGGCAGCTGCTGGTCCAGGGGGAGAATATGACCCGTTCCGGGCTGCTGCGCGAGTTCAAGGAGGATACCGACTCCGTGCTGTTCGGCACCGACAGCTTCTGGACCGGCGTGGATGTTCCGGGCGAGTCGCTGTCGAACGTGATCGTGACCCGGCTGCCGTTCGCGGTTCCGAGCCATCCGCTGATCGCGGCCCGCATGGAGCGGCTTGAGCGTGAAGGGCAGAACTCGTTCGCCGCCTACAGCCTGCCCGAAGCGGTTCTGAAATTCCGTCAGGGCGTCGGGCGGCTGATCCGCAGCCGGAACGACCGCGGCATCGTGGTCGTGCTCGACCGCCGCGTGATCTCAAAACACTACGGGAAAATGTTCCTCGACTCGATTCCCTACCGCTTTGAACTGGTCTGATTCCGCGATATTCTAAGAGGACAGAGACGGCAGTGTGTTCAGCAGCCCGGCATAGCGGCCGGGCCGGGCGAGATGGCGGATCCAGCGGCGGGCGACCCGCATGCGGAAGAAGGGCGACCGGCCGAAGGTCAGGTCGAGCAGACGGATGGTGCGCTGCATGGCTTCGCGGCCGATGACGTCTTTTCCGGCCGCCAGCGCATAGGCCGAGGCGAGGGTGAAGGCGACGGGAACCGACAGCAGCAGATGGGCGAACCCGGTTTCGTAGTCGAAGTTGTGGATGCGGCTGCCGCAGAAATGCATCGAATCGAGTTTCCCATAGAAAAACTGGCGGAAGGGGTCGAGCGCGGCCGGCTCGCAGGAGAGTCCGTGCGCCGCCTCCGGCAGTCCGCGCATGGAACAATTCGGCGCTTCGGCGTTCAGCTCCGACATGAGGCCGAAACCGGAGTAGGCGCGGAAATGGCGCCAGCCGCGGCGGAGCCGTTTGGCGGCGGAGCGGTCGAACGGATCGTCGTCGCGCAGGTAGGCGCAGATCAGGTTGCGGAATTCGGCGCGGATCAGCGCATCGCACCGCCCGGAGGCGAGCTCATTTTCGAGTTCCTTCGCCGCTTTCCCGACGAACTCCCGCAGGTCGCTGCGGAAGCTTTCACCGGCGGTCCGGACCGCCCCGGCCATGTCGGGACGGGCATGGAAGTCGAGGATGCGCGCCGCGGCGTAGAGCCGGAAGGCGAGCGGCTTCTCTTCCTCGTGCAGCAGGGCGCGGAAGGCGCCGTGAACGCTGCGGACCGCGGCGAGGGGGGCCGGGTTCGCGTGCGAGTAGATGCAGTCGTTTCTGCCGCCGAGTCCGGCGAGCTGCCGCGAATAGATCGCGATTTCATCGAGCATGTCGCCGGTGCGTTTTCCGTCGGCGGAACCGGCTGACGGACAGATGAAGCGCAACTCGGCCGATACGCGCCCGTCCGCCCACGACTGGATATTGAGCGGAAAAATCCGGCACGCCAGCGGTTTGGCCGCGAAGCCGTGATGCTTGTGGATCGCGCAGAGCCGCCCGTCGGCGAAGACGCAGTGGTGCTGTGCATCCTTGGCGATTACCAGCCCGGCATTCATGATGCCGGGCCGGAAGCAGTCGTCGAAAGACGGCGCGCCGGGGATATGGAGCGCGTCGATGGCGCGCGCCTCCTCCGGGCTCACCGGAATTTCAAAACGGTCGCAGCAGCCGAAGCTGCAGCAGAGGCAGCGGAAGCGCTGTTCCGGATACAGATCGCACTCGAAGCGGCTCATCGCCGTTTCATTTCCCGGCTTTGACCGTCCATTTTCCGGCGCCGTCCTGGACCCAGGTCCCTTCGGCGGAACGTTCGGCCATGCGGGCTCCCATGCGCTGCGCGACCGACTCGACCGGGATGTTCTGTTTGCCGGCGATGGCCTGGAAGACGAGCCGGCGGTCGGCGTTCTCGGCGTCAACCACCTTTTTGACCGAGTCGCTGAGGCTGCCGTCGGCCGTGCGCGCTTCGAGGAGCCCCTTGTTGTTTTCGCCGATCAGCTGCGCGCTCTTCCACGCCTTGATCTGGTCGCGGCGCGAACGGCGGCGTTCGCGCACGTCGCTGCTGTTCGGGTCGGCCTTCACATTCGGTTTGTCGGTCGAAAGCGCCTGATTCAGCTCCTGATCGACTTTCAGATTCACGTCGAGCGTGATCTGGATCGGTTTGATGGTCACCTCATTTTCGGTTTTGATGGTCGGGGTGCAGCCGGCCAGGATCGCCGCAGTGACGGCGGCAGCCGGGAGAATCGTTTTCGCGTACTTCATTTCTTTGCCTCCTTTGGAGCGGCTGCGGGAGCCGCTTTGGGTTTCTCTTCGGGTTTGTTTTTCTTGAACTGCTTGAATTTATCGTTGAGCTGCAGCAGCCGGTTGAGCGGCAGCCGCGTGTTGATGTTGAGCTGAATGCCTTCGAACACGGCTTTTCCGGCCGGGTCGCGGCGGAGCTGGCCGGAATTTTCGTCGTAGGCGAACGGCAGCGGCTGATTCGGCCGCCCGTCGAACTGGAGCGAGAGAACGAGGTTCTCCTTTTCCGTCGTGAAGTTCAGTTTCGCCCAGCTGTAAGTGAAGTCGCGGAGCGCCTCAAGCGCAAAATCGAGCTGGGACTGGCGCAGCGCCGCGTCGGCCATGCCCCCCGCGATCTTTTCGGGATCGGCGAGTTTGATCGTATTGCTGCCGCCGGGACGGCTGTACAGATAGCTCGATTCGATCAGAATGCCGCGCTGGGAGCTGAAGCGGACCGGGATTTTCCCGAAAAGCGCGCCGTCTCCGCTCGCGTTGCTGAGTCCGAGCTGGCTCACGAGTTCGGCCAGCGACAGGTTTTCACAGTAAAGCTCGGTGTTGACCGCGAACCGGTCGAGGTTGGAGGGATTCAGCCGGATCGAGTGGACCATGACGGTCCCGCCGCACCATTCGACGCTGGCGCGTTCGATATTAGCCTGTTCCTTCGAGGCGATATCGAAGAGAATGGTCGCATTGCCGAAATCGAGGTCGCCGCAGCGGAGGCGGCCGATCCGGAAACTCTGGCCGCCCGGCGTGTTCATGCCGAGCAGGTCGTTGAAGCGCAGGTCGAGCCGGATGTTTTCGGCGTCGAGTTTCAATTCCGGCCATTGAAAACTGCCGTTCTCGAGCAGCAGCTGGACGCCGGTGGTCAGTTTCCCCGCCTCGAGCCGGGCCGCGCCGCCCAGCGAGACGATGCCGTTTGCAGTTGCATCCCCGAAGGCCGGATTGATTTCGGCAAGTTTGACCGGCGACTTCGGCGACCAGGGCGGCACGTTCATCTCGAACAGCATGTCCGGCATCTGGCCGGGACGCGGCATGACTTCCCCCCGGAAGTCGATCCGGGCGCCCGGAATGAGCTTGTTCTCGAAATCGCCCTTCATCCGCATGCCGCTGCCCTTGATGTGGAAGCTGCTGCGCAGAGCGCCGAGCTCGCGTTTGTCCATGCGGATCGACCCGGCATTCAGCGTGGCGGGCAGCTGCTCAGTCGGCAGCAGCGGAATCAGCAGGTTGATTCCCGCCGCCTCGAGCTTCAGCTCCGGATTCGAGACCGTCATGCCGGAGCCGGTGATCGTGTAATGGTCGTTCAGCCGTTCGAAGCGGAGCTGCGGCGCATTCAATGTGAAGCCGTGGGCGTCGAAGCGGACGCGGCCGGTCGAGAGGCCGGCCTCCGCAAAACGGAGCCCGTCGGCGGGAGTGCTCGACAGGACGAATTTCCAGCGGACCTTTTCCCCGGTTTCGGCCCGGATCGCCTCCTGGTCGAATGCGATCGCGGTCGGCGCCATTTCGCCGTCGAGAATGGCGTGCAGTTCCCGGGCGGCCGTCCGGTACCGCAGGTTCAGGTTCTGGTGCAGTTCGACCGGGCGGCGGAACACGACCGGCAGCCCGCTTCGGTCCCCGAGTTCAAGCGTCGCATCGAACGTGCCGACCGCGTTCAGGTCGCCGCCCGCAAAGCCGGCCGAGAGGTCGTAGCGGAGCGCGGCGCTGCCGCCGGCCTTCACGCCGGTCAGGTCGGAAAGCGCTTCGAGCTGCAGCTTCGCGTCGCCCGTGAGTTTGACCGTCGAAGCGACGGAATCGTATTCGACGAGGGCGCCGATCCGTTGTCCGCGCGGCGTCAGCGTCAGGTCGGCGCGGATGTTTTTCCATTCATTGTTCTCGGAGGTGACGACGGCTTTGACCGGGATGACGATCAGCCGCCCCTCAAGGTCGAGGTGGAGGCGGATATCCCGGAGCGTGATTTTTTCCAGCACGACCGCGGCCTCCCGTGCCGCTTCGTCGTCCGGGGCGGGGGCGGGAGCACCGAGGGCCGCCGCGCGTTCGAGCACACGATCAAGCTCGAATCCGGAGATGGCGAGTCTGCCGTCTTTCACGGAGGCCCGGATGTCGCCGCCCGCCAGCGTCAGGTTCGTGATATCGAGCGCGCGCGGCGTGCGGAAGGGCAGGTGCGGGGTATAGTCAGCCCGGATCGAATCGATCGCAAGCGTCCGCCCGTCCGCGCCGGTCAGGGTGAAGGTCTCAAGATCGAGCCCGGAGAGGCCGATCCGGCGGATTCTGAGCTCCATTCCGTCCAGGCCGAGCTGCTCGCGGACCGGCGGGAGGAGCCGGTCATTGATGTAGTCCGGCAGATACCAGTTCCAGTAGATGATTCCGCCTGCGGTCGCGGCGATCAGCAGCAGCGCGAGGACGCAGACGGCCCAGAGCAGGCTTTTCAGAATGATCTTCCGGAGATTGCGCGGTTTCTTTTCCATGAAAAAATTATTTCCCTATGCAGAAGCGGCTGAAAATATTGTCGAGGATGTCCGGCTCGACGGTCTTGCCGGTGATCTCTCCGACCCGGTTCATCGCCGTGCGGATGCCGATGGCGGCGAGCTCGTACTCCTCCTCGCGGAAACGCGCCGTCGCTTCGGGCAGCAGCTCGAGCGCTTCGGCGAGAAGCCGGGCCGCGCGGGCGTTGACGGCGACTTCGGGGACGGCCGGACGAGGCGACTTCGCGACCATGACGGCGAACGCTTCGCGCAGCTCGTCGAGTCCGGCTCCGGTCCGTGCGGAAATCCGCACGGCGGGGCAGGGGAGCTCCGGCAGCGCGCGTTCCGGCACGAGATCGATTTTGTTCCAGACCGCGATGCGGTTCACCGCATCGGCCCTCTCCATTTCGGCAAGCTCGGCTTCGAGTTCGCCGCCCGACGCATCGAGCAGCCAGAAGGTGACCGACGCGGCCGCGATCGATTTGCGGCTGCGTTCGACGCCCATCTGCTCGATCGGATCGGCGCTTTCGCGCAGCCCCGCGGTGTCGGTGATGCGCACCGGCAGATTGCAGATGACTGTCTGCGCCTCGACCGTGTCGCGGGTGGTTCCCGGAATCGGCGTCACGATGGCGCGCTCGTAGCCGAGCAGCCGGTTCAGCAGGCTCGACTTGCCGGCATTCGGGCGCCCGGCGAGAACGACGGAGATGCCGTCGCGCAACGCGCCGCCGATGTCGCGTGTGTCGTAGAGTTCGCGGAGTTGAGCGGTGAGCGCTTCGAGCCGTGCGGGAACATCCGGCTCCCACGCCAGCTCTTCATCCGGGAAGTCGAGGTGCGATTCGCATTCGGCCCGGAGCGCGTTGAGTTCGTCGTAGGCCGCTTCGAGCCGGCGGGAAAGGACGCCGTCGAGCTGTTTTTCGGCAATTCTGAGCGCCAGGTCGCTCCCGGCGGAAATCACGTCGTTGACCGCTTCGGCCTGGGCGAGGTCGAGCTTGCCGTTCACGAAGGCGCGGAAGGTGAATTCCCCCGGCTCCGCAAGACGGCAGCCCGCCGCGAAGACGCTCCGCAGCGCCTGGTCGGCCGCCGACTGGCCGCCGTGGCAGTGGAGTTCGACCACGTCGTCGCCGGTGTAGCTGGCCGGGCCCGGCATGAAAACGGCGAGGGCGGAGTCGATGCCGACCCGGCCGAGCAGCAGTTCGCGCCTGCTTTCGGGCCCGAGCTCGCGCCTGCCGCGCCAGACCCGGCGGCCGATGGCCAGCGCATCCGGGCCCGAGATGCGGATGATCGAAACGGCCCCCCCGATTCCGGTGGCCGGAGCCGCGATGTTGTCGAATGTGTTCATATGAAGACAATATAGCATAAGTAGTGCTAAAATCAATGCCGCCCGGCGAAACGGGCGGCATAGGAATGCGGATGTATCCGGACGCGGCGCCGGCGCGGCTTCCGAGTCCCGGTCCGTCAGGGCCCTGCCGCCGTGCCGGAAAGCCCTGTTCCGGTCTCCGGAAACCGCTGCTTTTCGGCCGGAGGGCATAAAATCGCCGTTTTTTTCCACCGGCCTATTGACATTTCAACCGGATTTTGGTATAATATATTTAAATCGATTAAAATAAAATTAAATCGATTTGGTTTTCTTTTTAAATCGATTAAAACAGGGAATGAAAATGACCATATACGATATAGCCGAAGAGCTGAAGGTGTCGCCTGCGACGGTTTCGCTGGCGCTGAACGGGGACCGGAGGGTGGCGGAGAAGACGCGGCTGCGGATCACGGAATTTGCGGCGCGGCGCGGCTTCACCCGGAACGAACAGGCGCGGAATTTCCGGCTGCGGCGCACGAACAACGTGGCGATCGTCGTGCACAACATCGACAACGACTTCTGGTTCGGCGTCGTCCGGGCGGTCGAAAACGGGCTCGGGGAGTCGTACAACGTCATCCTCTGCAATACGGAGGGCGATCTTGAGAAGGAGCGCAAGATCTTCCGGAACCTGATGCAGCGCAAGATCGACGGCATCATCGTCCAGCCCGCTTCGGCCGAGGAGAGCCATTTCGTCGAGAGCATCGAGGCCGGGATTCCGGTGGTTTCGCTCGAGGAGACCGACCATGAGCTGATTTCATTCGTGAAGGGGCACGACTTTCAGAGCGCCTACAACCTGACCGGCGAGTGCATCCGGCAGGGGCATCGGCGGATCGCGTTCCTGACCTTCCGATTCGACTGCATCGGGCTGGCGGAGCGGGTCAGGGGCTTTCGGGCCGCGGCCGAGGAGGCCGGGATCGAAAAGAATTGTGAAGTCATTACCGCCGAAGACCTTTCGTTTGAAGCGGTCGACAAGGTTTTTTCCGGGAGGGAATATGATTTCACTCTTGTTCTCGGCTCCGACGACCGGATCGCCTGCCGTCTGCTGCGGGTGCTGGCGGCCCGGAAAATCCGGGTGCCGGAGCAGGTGTCGGTGGTCGGCTGGAACGACAGCCGTTTTCTCGAATACCTGACGCCGCCGCTCGCGTCGGTTTCGATTCCGATGGCGAAAATCGGACAGAAGGCGGCCGAGATCATCCTGGCGAATCTGAACGACGGTCCGACCGTGCTGAAGGCGTATGTGCAGGAGGAGATCATCCTGCGCGAATCGTTTGCACCGGCCCAACTCACCAAGTAAGAGAAAATTATCATAGGCATTTGTAGTGGGTTCTAATGAGCTTCTCTTTGTTCTACCTGAAACTATTGCAAGAAATTCAGAAAATGCGGGAAGACACATTGGAAATATATTGACAATAAACAAGTACTCATGGGAGGCAGCTGAATTTTTAATTAGCTTTTATACCTTGCCGACAAACAAAGGAAGTTGCGAAAATGAGAAAAATACTTGATTTCCCCGTTAGTAATAAAAGAAAATTTAATTTTACACTTATTGAACTTTTAGTTGTGATTGCGATAATAGCGATTTTGGCTGGAATATTGTTACCTGCATTGAATAAAGCTCGGGCCAATGCTCATCGAATTTCCTGTACCAACAATATGAAAACAATGGGGACTGGAATAGCATTTTATACTGATAGTTATAGTGATTATATTCCTTATGGGCACTGGAATACATCCACGGATCATCATGCCCGTATCTGGACTCAATTGTTGCATGGTGTCATAGGTAATGCGAAAATCTTTTCGTGTCCGGCAGATTCCGGGAAGTTGCCGTTTGAGGATAAGGTTTACTACTTTTACGATCAGAATGACACTGAGGTAGCACGTACCAATTCCTATGGTGTAAACCTTAATATCGCAGGTCATTTTGCTGCTCCTAGTAATCCAGGCAACGGTTCAAACCTTTTTCCTCCCGTCAAAATTGTTAACCTGAAAGCTCTATCACGTCAGGTATATGCTACGGATTTTGCAACGACCGGAACTACGGCTGCTTTCCAATATTGTGCTCAAGAGCTTACCGGTGTTACACATTGTCAGCGATTGATGCAATCTCATGGCAACAGTGCTAATCTTCTGTGTCTTGATGGTCATGTTTCTACAGTTCGTCCGCACTTGACGGATGCGAATTGGGCCAATGAGTTCCGCTGGTGGCGCGAACCCACACGCCGCATTAATGGTAGTTACGAATAATTATTTTTATTTCAGCAATTTGATGTCTTTTAGATTTGAAAAGAAAGATTTAGCAGGATATCCATGAATTACAAATATTTTGTAATGTTATTTAGCTTTTTAGTATGTTTGGGAGTATGCGCGCAGCCGCCGGCCCGGGTGATGCTGGACGATTTTACGACCATCACGACCTGGCAGAACATGGGAGGCACCGAGAATCCGGAGGAAAACATCTACTGGAGCCGCTGCGGCAGCTTTCCGGACGCTTCGCGTCCCGACGGATATTGCGCAAAGCTCACCTT